>ERZ827197.147-NODE-147-length-100000-cov-3.509180_pt1 | contig 100000 bp, 149 predicted proteins | sample MGYA00519867_ERZ827197 | MGnify/ENA primary metagenome ERZ827197 (study PRJEB31778, sample SAMEA3449278) | human gut metagenome | biome: human gut; feature: human-associated habitat; material: faeces | place: United Kingdom | collected 2010/2012 ...
CGGCGTCCAGCACGGTACACATGAAAAGGCAATAGATTACGGCTTTATCCATAAAACCGCGCTGTGTGCCATTTCTCTTGCGCTGGTGGCGTGTGGTGGGGTTGACGTTGATGTGAACTTCCTGCATGGGTGTCACCTCACAGCTTTTTCAGGTACTTGTCGGCCCCCGAAAGAGCTTTCCAGCTCGCAGGGCCGCAAACACCGTCAGTGGTCAAGCCGTGTTGCTTCTGGGCACAAATAAGGGCCTGCGCGGGAGCAGGCCCGAAATTGCCATCCTCTTTGAGCTTCAAGAGCTTTTGCAGCAGGATGATTGCGCTGCGGTTGGCAGCCCCGGTGCTGCCCTGTCGGACGGTGGGCAAGATAAAGGCGTTATATGTGGTCGAGGGATAGACGCCCGGCGACGTGCAAAGCCAGGTCGCTTTCCCGGCGCGGGTGTCCGCGTGGCACATGGCTGCCTCGGGGTGCCAATAGATGCCGATGCCGCCAAAGCCGACTGCCTGCGCGATGATGCCAAGCGCGACCGGGTTCACGGTTCGGCTGAGGGTGCGCCAGTCTGCGGCAAAGCCATACAGGTGCTTACTGGTTCGGCTGCCCTGTACGGCCTTGCTTGCGTTGTGGGTGATGCAGCGGTAGCCGCTGGTCACTTTGATTTGGACGCCCAACACGTCCCGGATGCGCTGCAGCTTTTCCACAAGCTCTGTGTCGATCATCTGGGCGGCGCAGCCGCAGGGACATTCAAACTCGCTGCGCTTAAAGTCTTTTGTCAAGGGCGTTTTGTCCCCGGCGGTAAAGGTTACGATGCTCATAAAATCAGCTCCTTTCACAGAAAATCGTGACTTTCCAAAAGCTCGTCATATACGCGGTTGATGTTGTCGATGGCGTGGACGCACTTGCCGTTCGGGAAGTTCTTGTGCGTGGAGCAGTAGCCCTCGTAGTCCTTGATCGTGCCAAGGATTTCGTCAAAGTGTTCTTTGGTGTGCCGCCGGTCATGCAGCAGTTCATCATTAAACCGCAGGATTTGGGTTCGCCAAAGGCTGGCGGTCTGGGCGTCGTCCTTTGCTATATGTTCGTCCAGCTTTTTTCGCGTTTCAGCCTGGCACTGCTGCATCGTGTCGAGGCGGGCCGTCACGTCGGAGTTTAGGCGGCTGCCCAAAAACTTCATAATGGCCGACCACGGATTGATTTTGATGGGTGCGATCTCGACAAGGGACAGCAGGACGATGACGGCAGGCGTGACCATGACAGGCCCCCATGCTTCCCAGATGGCTTTCAGGCTCATTTCGGTTCACCTCCCATCTGTTCAGATTTGGGCCGCAGGTCTGCGCCGCAGTCCTTCATGCAGCAATCCACCATAAGAACGCCAAATTCGGCCCGCTCCGTGACGGTCGGCTCTCCTGCTGCTTCAAGCCTGTCCAATAGGCTTTCGCACAGGTCGGGCCAGCTTTTATGCCGCATACTGCTCCCCCACGATCTCCTCATACTCTGCAGCCGTAATGCGGCCAGTTTTGCAGGCTTTCTTTACGGTGGCTTTGCTCCAGATGTGGTGATCGTAGTAGAACTTGATGTCATTGAATTTCTTGCTGTGTTCGGTCTCCATGTTACATATCCTCCAAATCCACGTCCGCACTCATGGCGATATAGTCAAGCTGTGCCTGAATCTTCGCCTTGAAAAGATCATCTGCCGGGATTTCCCGCAGGATAAAAGCCCACTGGCTGTCCGGGGTATCAGTGGGCTGCATGATCTGCACAAGCTCTGCATCGTGCAGGGTGTCCGGGTAGGCGCACCCGGTCATATCGCCGTCGCTGGCAGAGATATGCACCTCCGACAGGTTGCCGTCAAACATTTCCGGGGTGATCTCGGTTTCAGAGTGGAACGTATTCGCACCGGGGTTCAGGGTCAGCTTTTCGAGCTTTGTCCCATCAGCCAGCGTAACCGTCCATGTCCTTTTTTCTTTTTCCATGTTGGTTCCTTTCCAAACAGCTCTTTGAACAGAGCTACCATGTTCTGAATCTGTAATCGGCTCATGTACTTATAATTCGCACAGAGCCACGATTTGAAATTGTTCTCAATCTCGATGAATTCCATCCGGCCACCATCCAGCAAACGCTTATAGGCTTTGAGCTTTCGCCGCTCGCGGGTGATAGCTTTCGGGTTAATCTTGCAGGTAATTTCGCCATCCGGGTGCAGGGAGTAGAGCATTTGCAGGTGGCGGTATTGGCCGCCCAGCTTGCAAATGTGGGTCTTCTTCTCGTTGATGATGAGCCCCAGCTTTTCCGCCTCCCGGCGTACTCCTGCAAATACTTGGTGCAGCTGCTCTTTTGTCCGGGCGATAATATAAAAATCGTCCGAGTATCTGGCGTAGTGCCGGATACCGCAGACGATCTTCACATAGTTATCCACGGGCACTGGCAGGAAGATTCCGACGTTCTGCGAAATTTGGTTGCCGATGTCCACTCCCTTACGCAGCATCTTCTCCCCGGTCAGGGCGGACGAGGGAATACCCATGTTAAACGTGGAACTGATCTTCTCCCGGTACATCCGCTGGATTTCCTCGTCGGAGAACCGGGATACGTCCAGCTCATAGCTTTTGAATGTTTCCCGCAGTACCGCCAGAACTTGTGCCAGTTCTTTCGGGTCAGCGATTTCTTTCGCCAGATACGTTTCCAGCTGTGCAAGTGCGACCTCATGCAGGATATTAGCATAGTAGCCGGAGAAGTCAGAAAACAGAATATAGCCCTCATTGGTTCCCTCCTGCTCGTAATACTGCCGCAGATGGATCTCAAAGCGTTTGCGGTGGAACGCCACGCCCTTGCCCACCTGTGATGCTGAGTTATCGTATTGCAGGTATTTTCCCAGCAGTGGGGTCAGGTACTCGTCGCACACGATGTGCGATACTGCCTTGTCCGCCGTTTCGGTGCTGGTAATATACCTCTCATGTCCACGCTCTTTGATCTCGAACTTCACTCCCGGCTGCGGCTTATAAGTTCCTTCCCGAAAAGCTTTCTGAAGCTTTGCCGTTTCCAGAAGATGGTTCATCTCATAGAGTTGTGTTCCGTACTTGTACGGGGATGGTTTCATGGCTTTGGTTCCTGCTTCATACAGGATATTTGCATCTTCAAACTTTGTCATAAAAATAAACGGAGTGCTAGGCTCATTGGTCGTAACCAGAGCCATCCCCGTTGATGCCCCGCAGGGCGTTTATCGTGGTGTTCCCACGAATGGACAGCCTTTCCTTTCGCAGAGCTGCACCGAGCTTTGCTCATCATGCGCAGTTGCGAAATCCAAAGGCCCGACGACGGGACGAACGCCATTGGCATTGCTGGCGTTGTTGCAGTTCGCATTGCCGTTGCTGTTGACATTCGCGAAATTGGCTGCCGAGACGACGTACAAAGACTGCCCAGTGCGTTATTATTCGGACTTAATTTTCTGCGGTGCGGCGGCTTTCTCCGCAGCGGCCTTGAACCGCTTTGCGTCAGACTTCCTCAAGTTCTTGATATGGGCAACCAGCTTGTCAATCTCAAGCACAATTCCCGTATACTTGTTGAAATCTGCCGGAATAGCTTCGGCAACATATTCTAGTTCATCTTGCAATTTCCCGCAGGCAGCAATGGCTTTGTCCAGTTCAAGCCTCCGTTCGTCCAATTCAAGTTGGCAACTCGGCCAGATACTATTTGCTCCACGGAGATGGAGCGGGATGTCCCGTGAGAGATCGTGCATTTTCTTTCTTTCCTGCTCAATCAGCCACAGGTTAAATTCCTGTTCCTGCTCTCTGATTTGCTGCGCCGCCTGCTCTCGGTCTGGGCCGGGAGGAAGATGCTTTGTCATGGCCTCGACGTGCTTTTCAAACTTTGCCTTGCTGTAACCGAATGTCCGGGCCAGCTCAGTTGTGATTTCAAGACTGATTTTCTTTGCCATGTGCTGCGCATTCAACCGGGACGGCGATCGTTGGTGTTTCGGGATGGACATTTTCTCACTTCCTTGCTCTCAATCCTGCGGTACAAGCCCGCAGGATGTTCGATCAGCCGATCAGCCCGACGACGGGACGAACGCCAACGGCATCGCTGGCGTAGTCGCAGCTCGCACCGCCGTAGCTGTTGACATCCGCGAAATAGGCTGCCGAGACGACGTCTCGCAGCCAATACCACTGTCTGTTACAAATCAGCCACGGGGCAAGGTGGAACAAAGGCAGCTGCGATTTGTCGATCGTGTAGTTGCGGCAGGTGTTCCACGGATCAGTTGCACCGTTCGGCATGGGGCTGAACTGTCTGCCGCCATAGACCATGTTTTCGTTCATAAGCTCAACGGTCGAATCATACCAGTCCGTGCCAGTCGGTGCGCCGCTGGTGACTGCGTTCACCAGATACTGCCGATGGTTCAGGATGTGCGCAGAGCCAAATGCGTTGTTGATCGTGGTCTTCGCCTGTGCAAGCCCAGTCTTGTACATCTCACTGCCGACGTAGCCGCCAGTGGTGATGTTGCTGCTGTTCATGCCAGCGGTGTATAGATTGTTCCGCGGCACAACAAGCAGATGATTCGTGTTACAGGCGGTGTCGCCGCAGGTAAGCCAGTAGTTGAAAGCAGCGATAAGGTAGTCCACGCCGCCAATGGACCAGTAGTCACCAAGATACAGGTCTTTGAACGTGCCCGCTTTGATGGCTGCCCACTGCTCGCTCGTGACGCTGCCGCCCAGTGCCTTGCCCCGATAGACCATGTTGTGGGTTGCGGCGTTGTCCTCGATGCTGAGGGCAGAGCCACCGCCGGGCATGATGATAGGGCCAGTCAGCGTACCGCCAGTCAGTGGCAAATAGGTCTGCTGCGCTTCTTTCTGCAAGTCCTCTTTGGTCTTGTCAATCTTGGTGTTGACCTGCTCGATCTGCTGGTTCATCATCGCCACGGATGCAACGGCGTTGGGGTCCACGGTCACGGAAATGTTGGCAAGGTTCGAGATTGCCATAATGCCGTACAGCTCAATCTCGAAGTCGCTGTTCTCGGCGTGGGAAGGAATCTCCACGCCGCGGTCGTCCTGCATAATAATCAGCAGGGTTTCGTTGCCGTCTGCCAGCTTTGCATAGATGCCGACCTGATGCAGGATGTACCCGGTTTCCACGTCCTCATTGGTGATCTGGATTTTGATGCGCTTGCCAGCGTCGTTGCCGGTGCTGTCGGTCGCATCCTCGATGCCGAGGATTTTAATGGTCTGCTTCTGGTCTTTCACGTCGGTCAGCGCGGCCAGCGATTCGGCGGCCGTAGTGCCTGCACCGCCCACGGCTTTGGTGATCGTCATGGTTGCGCCGGAAAGCACTTCGGACATCATGTTCGTGCCGACGTTGGTATAGAGAGAATTGTTCCAGCTCATGTGTTACCTCCAATTTTGATTTCAATTTGCTGCCGGAAAGCCGCCACGCCCACCGGGGCCGGGGCCGTTGCTGTATGGTCTGCCGGGCGAATGTCGCCCTTGATGTATGCTGCCATCTGCATACGGTAGGCGGCGCAGCCCGCCGGGGCGTATGTGGTGGCCTTGTGGTCTTTCGGGCGCAGGGTGCCAGCAATTCGGGCGGCTTCCTGCTGACGAATGCTCCACAGCCCGGCTTTCGCGTAGGTAGTGGAAAGCAGCTCACGGGGGCGCAGCGTGCCCACGATGGGCACGGCCACGCGCTGGGCCGTGCCGTGGTAGCCTGCACCGATGTAGGAGTGAGCAGCCGACGACGTATAGCGCAAAAATAGCCTGTACATGATGTGCGCAGGTATCTTTTTGGAGAGCATATTCAAAACGTCGTTGATAAGGACGGTCGCGCCCTGTCCACAGGTCAGGTCGATGTAGAGCATATTATTCCCGGCTTCGTCGAACGGCTCAAGCCGGACATCTGCTGTGGCGTCGGAGTAGGCCGCTATCATCTCCTTGATGGTGGCCGATGAGATGCGGCCAAAACCTGCAAAGTAAGGCTTGATGATCTTCTTGCGTTCATCGAGCGTTTTTGTGCCATCATTGTGGATTTCAAGAAATTCCTCAAGGTCGGAAATGGCAGCCTCATCCATGTGCTCGATAAAGTTGTTCAGGTAGTTTTGCTCGATCTGGGCTTTCGCGTCGTCCAGCAGTTTTCCTTGTGCGTTGAGGATTGCGACCATTTCTAAAACGTCGCGGTAGTAGCGCGGGTAGTAGGAGATCAGCTCTTCATAGCTACTGCCGAACTGGTTTCCGTAGAATCTCAAGAAACGGTCACCTCCCCCAGAACGGGGATAGCGTTATCGCCGGGGGCGATGTTGCTTGTGCCACCGTTGATGGTAAGGTCGGAGTAATCCAGTATAGCGTCCTGCTCAATGATGATTGCGCCAATGCGGGCGGCGCGGATGATAACATCTTCGGCGGCTGCGACGTTCAGCGCGAGGTCTTCAAGGTATGCTTCCAAGGCGGCCTTGACCTGATTCTTTGCGATGTCCTTTGTATAGCCACTGGCAAGATCAGCGGAAAAGGAAACGTCGATGCTCATTTCGCGGGCAGAAACCGCCGTGAAGTGTGCGCCAAGGTTCGCGACGCCGTCACCTGTACCGTCACCCACGGTATAGGTATAGCCGTCCACGTTGGCGGTATAGCCGCGCGTGGCAGGATCGATGTAGTTTTGCACCTCTTTAACCTTTTCACTGGAACAGGCCCGGCCGGACGAATCAATCAGAACAGCTTTGACCGTGTTCGGACCGTTCCAAAGGGGGTAGATTCTGGCGTGTCCGATGCCGTCGATGGACTCGCACCACGATTTGTAGTGCTGCTTGTTTCCGTTTTCGGCTGGGCCTGCAATTTTTTCTTGCACGCGGGTGCGCAGGCTGTCGTCGTCCTCTTCCTCTGTGCCACTTTCGATCAGCTCGCCAAAGGTCGCAGCTGTCATGCCCGCGATTTCGTTTACAGGTATGGCAGCCGTTCCACTGCTGATAAGTGGTTCAGCCCCGGCTGCTTCGGCTTGCAGGTAATAGTAGCCGTCGTCGCTGTACATGAGGACGAAATAGGAGCCGTCATTGTAAAATCGTTCGCCGACGGACGGCTTTTCGCCCTCATAGGAGAAATGATACTTTGCAGGGGCCGCAGGATGGCGGGCAATACCGTACTCTGCCGCCTTTACGGTCAGCTCCTCGCCAACTGCGCGGACGATAGTCACAAGCCTGCCCTGCGTTTCGATATCCGTATAAAGCCGCGCGATGGTGAGGCAGATGCCAGCAACAGAATCGTAGTAGATGCTGCCCTGCCGGGTGTCAATGCCCGGCGGCGCGTTGTTTAAGACTTCTTTCAGGATGTCTTCATAGGATTTGCTCATTAGATCACCTCCTCGATTTTGGCTTCGCCGTAAATGGTGTCGGCGGTAAACTCAATGTTTGCGTGGTCTTTTTCAAATTCAATCGAAAAGTCGTGGCATTCGAGAATGCGGGTGTCCGGGGCCAGCGCGTCTTTGACAAATCCCTCGATGACGGATTCGGCATACTCGCGGCTGGCGTCCTTTGCAATGACCGCGTCCTCGATCTCACTCCCGTATTGGTTATCATAGATCAGGCACTTGAAACGTGGGGTAATGATGGCTTTTCGGATGGCCTGCTGTACGGCTTCAATGTTGTTCACAAAGCCGACAATCCTCCCCGCGTCAAGGTCAAGATGGTACGTTTTGGACGGCTTTTCCTGCGCGTCCTGTACGCCCGCTATGTTGATAGGGATATAAACGGCCATTTCAGATGTCCTTTCCTGCTACCTGCTCCGCAACGCGGTCAAGGACGTAATAGACCTTGCCGTTGCAGAGCGAAAGCAGGTAGACTTTATCGTCCTTTTGCAGGTGGTTATAGACTTTCAGGGTCATTTTGTAGGCGTTCAGCTTTTCGACATAGTGCTTGTGCTTGACTTCGGATGTGTTGCCACCGCGAGAATCGACATGCAGATGGCCGCCGTCAACTTTCGTGTATGTTTCATTCCGCAGCTCGCCCCTGTCCCCCATCGTATAGTCCGCGTGGGTGGTATAGTCGGTGAGGTGCCAAGGTACGATAAGCTGATTGCCGGAGATAATGAGCTTGCTGTCGTTTTCGGCGGTGATCTCCAAGGGGTCCGCCTTTGTAACAGTGCCCTGCAGGACGGCAGAGCCAGCAGGTATCATGCTCTGAAAAATCTGCTTCAAGCTAGTTTCAGCCATTGGTTTTGCCCTCCTGTCCCTTGATTTCTGCCGCCGTGGTGAGGGTCACGCTCATGGTGTGCAGATTGTCCTCAAAATAGTGGTCGTCGTCGTCCACATAATAGGCGCGGTTCATGTTCAGGTGCGGAATGCGCACCAGAATTGCCTTGCCGGATATGACGTCAGCGTCGCCCAAAATGTTGAGATCGAGCGTTTCTTCGGGCTTGTCCAGCGTACCAAGGACGCTGCCCACAAGGTCAGTTACCTGCGCTTTGGTGAGCGATTCGTCCGGTTGCTGGATTTCCTGGAAAATGCCGATCTTTTTTTCAAGATCAGCGTTCGTTTTTTCTGCGATGGTCGTTCCCTCTTTCGAGATCATCTTGACGCGGGTCTTGATGTTCTCGATGCTTTTAGTGTAGGAGTAGTCATACAGGTTGGCGTCCCCATCGACGACAAAGGAAATGACCTGATCTTTGCGCTGCAAAAGAGAGAGTTTACCGCCGTCGCTGCTGACATAGTGCCGGATGCCAGTTGCCTTATAGTCAAGGCTAAGAGCGTCCAAAACGGCGTCCTGCCCGGTTGTTTTGCTCTTGGTAAGCTCCGGGATTTTGTAGTTGCACTTTGCTACATCCCCGGTCGGGATGCCGAAACGAGAGCAGATGTCAGTAAAGACTTCATCAGCAGTTTTGTTTTTGTAGACAAAGGTGTCCTTGTTGTTGGCAAGGTAGATACCGTTATCGTAGGCGGTGTATTTGAGCTGCTTTTTGCTGCTTTGGCCCTGATTCAGCAGGATGCCGCGAAAGCGTTCCTGTCCGTCCACATAGAAAACGCACTGGTTGCCATCTTCCACGTCAATTCCGCTGCGGGCGTGTTTGTAGCCGTTATCGTCGATCATGGTCACGGTCAGGGTGCGGGCAGAACTTCCCTTGCGACCTTTCCAGTGGACAGACTTCACAAGGGCTGTCATGTCCGTTGTGGTGTCGCCCTGAATCAAAAGCAACTGAATTTTTGCCATGCGCGGCCCTCCTTTACGGAATTTTCAAGATCTGCCCGGGCCGGATTAGATTCGGATTGCTGCCGATCAGGGACTTGTTTGCGGTGTAGATGCTGGAATACTTTGCACCGTCGCCATAGACAGACTTTGCGATGTTGTACAGGCAGTCACCCTTTTTGACCGTGTAGGTCTTTGGGGTGGACGTGTTGTCAACGCGGGCCGTGGTGTTCTGCACGGTGGCAATGAGGGAAGAATCAACCGAAACTGCTTTCAAGGAAACCTCCCGGTACTCCTTGAGGGTGATGTCGTAGGAGAACGTGCCCACGTCGCCGCCGCTTTCGGAGTAGTTGAAACTTTCGATGGTACAGTACAGGTTGATATAATTCCCGGTGCTGATAAAGTGAATCGGCACCTTGCTTTTCTTCCATCGCTCGATCATGCGGATGTAGAGGATAGGCGGCACGGCGATGATGGACTTGATGCCGGGGAAATAGCCTGCCGGGAAAAAGCTGGAAAAGCTGAATTGCAGGGCCGGGCGGCTCTGCATGATTGTGATCTCTCCCAGCCCGGTGAGGTCGATGCTCTGGTTATTGGACCCGTTTTTGATGCTGAATTTTTCAGGCAGAACGGGCAGCCTGATTTTTTCCCGCTCCGCGTTCCATGTAAACCAGATTTGGTATTTAATACTCATACGACAGCTGGCCCTCCTCAAAAATCTCCTGCTTCAAGATGCCCATCAGAACAGGTTTGACGTTGTCGGTGATCATCTCCAGAACATCGTTTGCGGTCATGCCGCTGCCAGAGCCGCCAGAAACCTCCACAGAGCCTTTTCCTACAAGCTCAAGGATAATTTTCTTGACGGTCTCGCCGGGTGCGCTCTGGGCGTTCTGTGCGCCCGATATCGCAGCATTCGCGGCAGGCTGTACGTTGAGCGGTGCCGAATCCAAAACGCTGCTGTAGGCCGCCGGGCGGGCAACGCTGCTTTCAACGCCAGTATAGGCGGCGTCGATTGCGGACAGGTCGGAGTTTTTGCCGGATACGACGTCATAGGCTTTCGAGAGGATGCCGGAAAGCATAGACTCCGGGGAAGATCTGTCCGGGATGTCCAAACTTATGCCAGAAATAGCTTGCAAGATGCGGTCGGTTTCTTCGGTCGGGAAAACGGTGCTCCCCTGCTTGCCGACAATCAGCTCCGGGCCATTCTCGCCAGCGATGAAAACATTTTCAGCGTCGGTTGTGCCGCCTGCATGGCCGGGTACAGTGGTCGTTGGAGTGGCGGACGGCGTGTAGGTGTTCTGCAAAGCAAGGGCCACAGATGCGGCCACATCCTTTGCAGCGGCTACGGCGTCCTTTTTGCCATCCTTCAGCTTCTGGACGTACTCGGCAATGGTGTCCTTTGCAGCCTTCCCGGCTTCGTCGGACATATCGAGAGCGTCTACCGTGCCCTCCATTTTTGCCTGAAACTCGTCCAACTGGCCCTCGTAGTCCGTTACCCAGTCGGCGGTAGCCTGCGCTGCGGCGTCCTGCTTCGCGGTGACGTCAGCCAGTGTGTTTGCCAGCTTCGACACGGCGTCCTTGTTGCCACTGTTGATGGCACTCACCATGCTGGCAGCCAAGCCTGCGGCCTGTTCGCTGCCATCCTGGACGTAGGACATCAAAGCCTTGTAGTTCTCCTCGGTGATGCCCAGATCGTCGGCAGAGGTAGCTTTCAGGGTTTCGATGTTGGCCGTGTAGGTGTTCCAGTAGTTGAGCTGAGAATCAAGCGCAGCTTGCGCCGCCTTGACGTTGGAGTTCAGATAGTCCTCGGATTTAGTGGACGCTTCATCGAATAGCCCGAACTGGCCCTCAAAGCTGTCCTTTGCGGCTTCGTAGGCGGTGTTGTAGGCTTCGCAGAGCTTTTCCACGTCAGAGCGGACATCGCTGTAAGCCTGCGATACAGCTTCCTGTGCAGAAACAATCTCGTCGCCTGCGGCTTTGGCGTCCTCGGCCTGCTGGTTGTAATACTTGTCGATGACTTCGAGCCGGTCGTTCGTGTCGTCAAGGGTCTTTTGCAGCTCGCCCTGCTTGTCCTGATACTTTTGCAGCTCCTCGTTCGCAGCGTTGAGGTTTGCGGCCTGTTCAGACCACTGTGCGGAGATGGTAGCCATGCCGGTGGGGTCTTGTGCGTACAGCTCGGCGATGTAGTCCTCATAGACCTTCTGGGCTTCGTTCACGCGCTCCTGCGCGGCGGCGATAGCTGCATCATTTTCCTTGATGGCTTCTTGCTGGGTAGCCTGCTCTTTCAGCAGGTCTACATACTCCTGATACTTTTCGGTTTTCAGTTCCTGCTCGGCCTGCTGCTTCGCCATTTCCTTGACGTTGGCAATGGCTTTGCTCTGGTTGCTGGTCAGGTCTTCGTAGGTGAGGTTCAGGCCATCAATGCTGCTGTTCAGCTCGTCGATGATGGCTTCCATCTGGGCCTGCTTCTCGGTGCTGTTGCCGGTGGAGCTTGCCAGTGCGTCGAGCTGGGCGGCCAGTGCAAGGTTTTCGACCTCGCTGTCATGGATGGCCTGCGTATTGCTGCCGAAACTGTCGATCAGGTCATCGTGCTTGCTGATTACAGCGTCGATCTGGGCCACATACTCGTCCACGCTCTGACCGTTGTTGTCCAGCGATGCGGAAAGCTCGTCGATGCGGTATTTCAGGGTGGATGCCTGATCGGACGTGTCGCCGTAGGTGCGGCAGGCTTTGTCATACCGCTCTTTGAGGGATTCCAGTTCTTTGGTCTGCGCGGCGGTGGTGGCGGTCATGGACATGGCTTCGTCGTAGGTGTCCTCATACTTGTCGCCAAGCATGGTGACGGCGGCGGTCAGAGCCGTAACAGCAGCGGCAGCCACCAACAGGCCGGGGGCAAATGGCGAAATAGCCGACACGAACGCTTTGACGGTGGAGCTTGCAAAGACGAAAGATGCGGAAACGCCAGCGACGCCAATAGCCACGGTTCCAAGACCTGTGCCGACCGCAGTCAGGGCCTTTACCACATTGGGATGCTCAGAGAGGAAGTCGCCCACGTTGCCGTAGAGTTCGGCCAGTTCAGCAGATGCGTCATGGATGGTAGGCTCCAAGACCTGCGTAAAGGCGACATTCATCTTGTTGTTGGCCTTTTCCCATTTCTCGGACAGGCTTTCGCCGGCCGCGGCGGTGCGTTCCAACGTCCCGGCCGCTTCATCCAGAGATCCCGTCAGGGTGTCGGTGGTGATAGCACCGTCCCGGATAGCCCGCGCAAAGTCCACGCCGACCTTGCTTCCAAAGACTTCCACGGCCTTTGTGGTGGCTTCGGAGCTGTCTTTCATGTTGGCAATTTCGGTGATGGTATCTTGCAGGGCTTCCTGTGCATCCAGACCGTCGGCGGCAAAGTTCTTGACGGCGGTGCGCATGGCCGTGATGGTGGACGTGCCCTCGACGCCGTAAAGCTCCATTTTTGCCAGCAGGCCGATGGCGTTTTCGAGCGATAGGCCCATTTCCTGCAAGGACGATGCGCCGGTGATCAGGGTATTACTCAGGGTCGTGACGGACAGGCCAGAGATTTGGCCCGCATAGGCCAAATCATCAAGGACGTTCGGTAGCTTGGAAGAATCCTCGCCCCATTTGTTCATCACCTTTGTGACGAGCTGCACAGAGCCGACGACATCCTGCCCGGTGATGTCGGCAAAGTCCAGAAATTCCCCGGTGACTTCGGACAGCGTGTCGCCAGTGTAGCCCATTCGGGTATTGATTTCGCCAACTGCTCCGGCCACGGCGTCGAGTGCATCGTCATTGCCGGAGTAGGCTTTGAGCATACTTGCGCCCAGACTGTCCAGCGCGTCCCCGGTCGCGCCGGTGGCGTTGACGATGATTTTTTCCGCGTTGCTGTAAGTATCGGTCAAGTCGTAGACCGCAGAGGTGATCTCCTTGATGGTGGCCGTTATGCCGGCCGCTGCAAGGGCCTGGGCGATGGTTTCAACTGCTTCAGCCCCGGTCTTGCTGGCCTTGTCCGCTTCGTCGCTTGCCTTTTGGGTGGACTTTGCCAGCGCGTCGGTGGCGTCGCTGGCCTTGCCGTTGGCGGCTGCCAGAGATTCGGCAGCATGGCCCGCCTGCTCTGCAGCAGCTTCCAGCTTGTCAAGGTCTTCCGTGCCGGATGCCATGACCTGCTGGTAATTCTGCATTGCGGCGTCCGCGTCAAGCTGGGCCTGTGCCAGCTCTTTGAGGGCTTCCGCTGCCGCATCGCTGGCATGTTTCAGCTCGTTCTTTGTTTCGGCAGAGAGCTTTTCGTTCTGCATGAGGTCATCGAGCTGGTCGCCCGTTTTCTTGATGGACGCGGTCAGCTCGTCGTGGATGTCGGCCGACGCTTCGACGGACTTCGAGAGTTCATCGGACGACTTTTCGCAGAGGGCCATCATGTCGTTCAGGTCGTCCAGCGCGGCGGTGGACTTGACGCCCATATCGACAAGCTCCTGCGTGGAGTATGTGGCTTCCATCATAGCTTTATCGTAGCCGCCGACCGCGTTCGTCCAGTAGTCGGTTTTCTGGGCCGCGTCGTCCGCTGCTGCATTGTATTTTTCGAGGATGCTTGTCGCCCCGTCCAAAGACGATTCAACAGAGCTTGCAGAGGATGAAATTCCATCCAGAGCCGCACTCGCTGCATCTCCTGCCGATTCCCAGTTGTCCAGCATGGCTTCGCCAGTTGCGGCAATGCCCTCCAGCTTTTGGCTCATTTCGTCGATAAGCTGGAATTTTGCTGTTAAGTTTTCCATTTAGTCCTCACCTCCTCGCGGCTTCAGCTTGTATGCGGGCAAGTTGCTGTTCTTCATCGACAACAAGCTCGGATGCGATATAAAAAAGCTGCATCTTTCGCGGCATGGCGTCGTACTCTTCCGGGCGTAGGCCGTGACGCTGCCAAAGCGTGTGTGCCCAGTAGCCATCAGAGCCAGCCGCCTTTATCAGTTTTTTGCATCGTTCAGGGTGTCTTCATCCTTCGGAGCTTCGACAATACCAAGAGCCTGCAGAACGTGCTTGGTAACGTAGTCGTAGTCCTTGTGGTTGTTGAACACAAGCAGGGGCATATCGGTGATGTCCACGCACTTGTAGTAGTCCATCAGGGCCTTGTCGTCCAGCTTCGGGTACTGCAAGGCGGCCACGACGATATGCCGCAGGGAACGCGCAGGGTCGCGCTCGGTACGCCAGACGATTTCGCCGCCATCGACAATCGGGTTGCCCTTCTTGTCGGTGGCAATGCTGCGCTTGCGGTAGATGTTATTGATCTTGTCGATCTCGCGCTGGGGAAGTACCTTGACCTCAAACTCGATGGGGTTACCCTCATCGTCCTTAAAGGATTCGGGGCCGGTAAAGGTGACGATCTGCTCCTCCTGCGGACGCATGAAGAATTTCAGACTTTTGTTTGCAGTAGCCATAATGTTAAAACCTCCATAAAAAGAAAAAGCCGCCCCTTTCAAACGTGATTCGTCAAAAGGGGCGGCTTTGCATTCAGTTTGTTGTTGTGATGTTTTCACAGCGGTAAAAATCGCCCTTTTTCACCGCTGTGGCGGCTTACAGGAAGTTGCGGGCGTTAAAGGTCAGGCTGTCGGTGACGACATCGCCGTTGCTGTCCAGAGAGGTCAGCGGCATTGCACCAGTCGGGACGCAGCCGACAAAGGTACAGACGTCGTTGCCATACTTGTCGAAAAAGTCGGAATCGCCGTCACACATGATGCCCTGAATAGTGATTTCCGGGGTCTTGCCAGTGTCCTTATACTTCTTGATGACTTCCTTAATCCAAGGATTAGAGCGGTGGCGGGTCAGAGCGACAGTGATGTTGTAGCCCAGCCAGCGGGTGCTGTTCGACTTGTCGCCCAGCTGCTTGCCGCTCCAAGTATCGGGGATGAAAACGCCGCTTGCGCTGACAGAATCACCAGCTTCGACACCGTCGATGATGATTTTACCATCGCGGATAGAAATCGGGCGCACGTTATATTCCATGGTTTACGCTCCTTTCCGTTTAGTGGGTGTGGACGGTGAAGAACAGCTTTTCTGCACTGTCCACAGGCTGTAGGTTGACATCGAAATAGGTCTTATCGCCATAGGACGCTTCACGGTCAACAAGGAAATCCGCGTCATAATCCACGTTGGTGATCGCGCCGACGTCCTCAAACTGCTTCAGGATGGACTTACCGACGCCCTCCATGATGTCCCAGCCGACAGAGCTGTTGGCATACTTGTTGGGCGGGAAGTTGAGCTGCACGGATTCCTGGAACGTGTCCATAACGCGGATGACACGGTTCTTGCGGTAGGTTTCATCCTTCGGCTGCTTAAAGCTGGTCAGGCTGTTGATGTCGTACTCGGCGATGATCTTGTTTTCCTCGGACACAGAGAAAGCAAAGTGTCCCTTGTTGATGGCGTCCACATATTCCTCGTGGGTCAGAGCCGGGTTCAGGCCAGTTGCGCCATCGACTGCCTTATAGGTCAGGCTTTCGGTGTAGGACGCGCCAGCGGTTGCGCCTGCCACCCATGCACAGGCTTCAGCAGCGGACAGGTTGTCGTCGTCGATGGAGTAGCCATTCTTGACGGAGATAATGCCCTCGTAGTCTGCGGCAAAGTTAGGAACGACGGCCTGTACACCGCGGCCCATGCTTTCACGCAGATATTTGATCTTCGTCTTGATGGCTGCCTGCAAGCTGCTGTCGGCGGTGGGAATGGCGACGGTGTTGAACTTGACGCCCTCCAGCGTGTCCAGAAATGCAGTGACGTCGGAGTTCTGCGGGGTGGCGTCCGTGCCGCCGGTGAGGTTCATCGCGGCGACGGCTGCCAGTGCGCCGGAACCGGTAAAGGTGACGTATTCACAGTTCTGGGCGATCAGGTCGTCCACGGTGGTCAGGCTCTCGTAGAACGCAACGGTGTTGCCCGCCAGACTGACGGTGACGTCAAAGCCTTCCACGGGGTTTGCGGCCACGGTGACGGTCAGAGCATTGCCACGGCTGCCGCCGTATTTTGCGGTGGCGGTCAGGGTGGGCGTGGCTTCATTGGTCGCGGTTGCTTTCGTGCCATCCTTTACGATGTAGACCAGCACCTTGTTTGCGTTCTTGAAAGCCTCGCGGATCAGAAGCATCTGACGGTTGGCGTCGCTGTCATAGACGCTAAAGCCCAGCTTTGCATAGGCTGCATCCGGGCCAGCGTTGGTCAGCTCGATATAGGTGCCGGCCGGGCCGTAGGCGGGCTTCATCAGCGGGATGATGGTAGTACCGCGCTCACTGGTGCCGACAGTGTCGGTGCGCTCGCTCTGGAAATTGATGTAAGTACCGGGCCGGGTCTTTCCGGCCAGCTTGTCAAACTTACCACCAGCCATTATTTGACCTCCTTTGCGGCCCATGCGTCGATGCGGGCCTTAATGTCCTCTTTGGTGTATTCGCCGTCGGGCAGGTCGGCGGTCGCGCCTGCAAAGACGCAGGACGACACGCCAAAGACTGCACGGCAGTTCTTGCGCAGGGATTCCAGCGGGAACTTCGCCGCTGCCTGTTCAGGGGTTGCTTTGGATGCCATACAAAACCTCCTGTTCTGCTTTTGCAGCATCATAAGACCTCTTGATCTGGGTTTCGATCTCGTAGGTCTGCATCATTGTTTCGGGTGCGTCTGCAAATGGCTTTCGGGCTGTCCAGTCGATTTGCAGCTGTACCGCGCTTTCGTCCACGGCCCGCAGGGTGGGGTCGCGGATGCGGATATACTTCCCTGTCGGCTTGCCGGATTCGTCGATCAGCGGGATCCTGTTGCGACGTTCCAGCAGGGCGTTCAGGGCCGTGTAGCCAAGCTCGTATGCGTCCTCTTTCGTGCGGTGAAAGAACTTGACGAAAAGGGAAAAATCCAGTGCGTAGGTGTTCAGCGTGTCGCCGCTGCTGCCGATCTCCGGCCGGGGAAAGTAGACCGCCGGGATGCGGAACTGTTCAGGCACGTTGTTGTAGTACGGCGCGGGGCTGCCGCTCTTTTCGGTCAGAAAACGCATGATGCTGGCTAAGTCCTGTTCCAGCATGAGTTCTCCTTTTTTGTGGGTTTCGTTCGGTCAGATGGCCCCAAAACTGGCATGATGGCAAAATGAAATCGACTTCCCGGTGCTGGAAAGTCGATTACTCGAAATATTCATCAAGCCAAGTTTGGAGCTTTGCGTCCAGCAGGTCGGGCATCATCTTGTCGAGGATGCGCAACGCGCTTTCCCAGTAGTGCTTGCCCTCGACCCAGTGCTGTTTCAGCACCATGCCGCCCTCTGCGGATGGGTCGTAAATGAAGCGGCCATCGTCCAGCCAGTAGCCGGGAACAAAGCGGTACTGTACGCCCTTGGGGTTCGTCCAGTGGCCGTCGTTGACATAGGACGCATAATCGACGTTGGTGCCGACTTCAAGCGTCAGGTCGCCGTCGGACAGTTCCCAGACGTTGCCCTGCTCCCCTTTCTCAAAGGACGCCAGCAGTTGGCGGGTGTCCATGACCTTCCGCCGGACAATTTCGTTTTGCAAGATGCGCAAAAACTCGTTGCCAAGGCCCTCCAAGAAAAGCTCCATTTCGCGCTTAAAATCCCCGGATGCGGCTTTGCCCATCTTCTGAAAAAAGGCGCGAAATTCGGAAACGTCCACGTTGACGGTCGCCATCACAAATACCTCTGCTGGCCCTTTGCGGTGACATAGACAAAAATATGGTGGCCGTGGACGTCGTGCGGGATTTCCGCGATGTACTCATAGCCGTTCTTCTTGTCGATAATCTTATCGTTCAGGCGCACGTCCGTCCCGGTGAGCAGGGTCAGCTTGATGCGGGATTCCTTGACGTTGACCGGGGCGGTCTGGTTGATGGATGTGCTTTCGCTCTTGACGCCAAAATGACAGGCGACGCCGGAGACGTCCGGCTCTGCCGGGTAGGAAAAGGCCGGCTGTTCGGTCAGGCCGTAGCCGGGGGAACCTGCGTCTTTCTGCACATGGTAGATGTCGCACAGGTCGTTGAGAAAATTTTCAAATGCCATGTTGTGCCCCCTTACAGCCGCCGCATTCGCATAGTGACTGTGCCGTTGGCTGCTGCCACGACGTAGTCGTCCAGCAGGGCGGCCAGATCGAGGTTGCGGACTTCGATGTCCGAATGATCGGCCGAATAGCTGTAATCGTCAAAGGTTTCGGATTTCAGCGTTTTAGAGGACGTCAGCGCGGCATTATGGGCGTAGGCTTCGGCCAGCAGGATGCAGGCGGTCTTGACGCCCTCCGGCAGCTCTTCCATGTCCAGCAGACCCTTGTTGTGGGTATAGGTAAGGATGTACTGTTCAGCGCGGGAAATGTCCACGGCCAGCTTTGCATCTGTCCGGATGACGACTTCCGGCGTTTCGGAGTATTCGCGCACCTGCTCCGGGGGTATCCAAGGACGTGCGGGCATGAGTCAGTCCTCCCCGAAATCCGGCTCTGCGTCGTCGGCTTCCGCCTGGACGGTAACAGGCTCGGCGGCCAGCGCGTCGATCAGCTCGGCCTTTTTCGTGGTCTTCGTGACCGGGACGCCCATGTCGTTTGCCAGCCGCTTCAGCTCGGCAAAGGACAGGCTTTCGAGATGGGCCCGGTCAAGGGTGGCCGGGATGCTGCCATCTTCGGCCTGCTCCCCTGCCGGGGTCAGCGTGATGGTATTAGGGTAAGCGGGGGCGGCCGTGTCCTGTTCAGCCAGAACATCGACCAGATCAAAGTAGCCGCTGCGCAGGGCGGCGGTTTTAATGGTTTCATCTGCGGTAAAAACATCGGGTTCCTCCCGCGTGGCATTGACCACGCCAGTGTAGGACATAGCGTTTTTCAGTCTGAGGTGGTACGTCATTCTGTTCTCCTGCCTTTCGTATCAGCGGGGCCAGATCACTTAATGTTGGTGATGATGGCAGCCGCGTCCAGCTCCTCGATGATGGGGTCAAAGTCAAAGTGGACAACGTAGAAACGCTTGTCCTTCATAATGGCTTCCTTGCCCTCCACGGTCTTTCTGATCTTCATGCCGTAGGTGTTGACAACGATCAGGTTCTTCGGGTCGGTCAGAATGATCTTGTCATCAGGCAGGGACGGGCACTCGACGACAGGCACCTTTGCGGGGCTGTTGTAGATGGAATCAGGCACCGCGCCGCCCTTGTCGATGATCTGGTTCAGCAGGTGCAGCTCCCACTCCTGCGCACGATGGGGGGACATCAGCCAGCGCAGCTTGCCGTTGTTGTACTTGTTCGGCATAGCGTGCAGGGAGCTGTAGAACATATCCAGCGTCATGGAGTTGTTCGCGGTGGCGTCCACGACGTGTGCGCCCTCACGCAGCTGCTTAATCCAGCCGTCATTGACTTTCAGGAAGTCGGCGTCGCCGGTAGTGCCAAGGGCCACGGCATCAGTGCCAGTCCATGCGCCTGCGCTGTGGGCTGCGGTGAACTCGTAGACCTTGCCGTCGTTGGAAACGAGGTCGCCTTTCTGGTAGGCGGTGGACGCGCTGAAAGTCTTGACCTTTGCGAACTTCTCGTCGCCGTTCAGGTACAGGTCGAGCGCGTCAATGCCGGTCTGGGTGGTCATCATGTTGGTGATGATGTTCTCAAGGTTCTGGCCCTCGATGTTCTCGCGCAGAGTTTCCTCGGTGATTTCCCAAGGCAGACGAACAGGGGTGCAGGCGTACTTGATCGAGGTGGTGTTCACGCCTGCGCGGTAGCCGTCGTCGGTGTCCTCGGTCTTCTCACGCAGCAGGCGGGATGCAATGCCGATCTTGTCGATCTCGCCGGAACGTGCGGTGCGCATTTCGTGGCGAACAAGGCCGCCCAGCGTGGTGGCTTCAAAGGTCTGCTGAATGAACTTGCGGGCCTGCTCACTGGACAGGATGCCCGCGCCTGCGCTGGGGGTAAAGTCACCGGTGTTGATGGCGTTGCGGATGATGTCTTCAATGGAACGCGGCATATTGGTGTCCTCCTTTTTCACTTACAGGATGCCGTGCAGGTAGCATTCATCCTGCGCGGCGGACTTCTGGACAGTGCCGGATGCACCGTTCAGGTTGGTGGGGTTGGCGCGGCTGTTCAGCACTGCGCTGACGGACTTTGCGACGATGCCGTCGATCAGGTCGGACAGGTCGGCTTTGGTGAGCTGCTGCTCCTGCTTCTGTTCCGGCTCCTGCTGGCCCAGTGCCTTTTTGATGGCTGCATCAACGGCGTTCTGGACAAAGTCCGGGGTGATTTCCTCGTCCGCTGCCTTTGCGACGGCGGCCGGGGCCTGCTGCTCGGTCTGCTGCTGGCCCAGTGCCTTTGCAACGGCTTCCTGCACCAGCTTTTCGGCTTCGCTCTTGGTCATGGTTTTGCCCTCCTTAGTGGTTTTGGTGGTTTCGATTGATGTATCGTCGCCCGACGTTTTGTTGTCGGGGTCGTCGGTTTTGTTATCGGACGCGGCAGAATCGTTGCCAGCAGCGGCCTTTTTGTTATCGTCCGCTGCCTGCTTCTTGTCCTCGTCCTTGCCCTTGTCGGCCTGCTGGTCGTCCTCGGCCGTGCCAGTATCGCCGCCGGGTTTATCCTTGTCGGGGTCTGCATCGACGGACGCAAGGAACGTGCCCAGACTGTCATACAAGCCCTGCAAGGCTTCCCGGTTCTTTGCGCTCAGGCTGCGGCCGGCCTTTTCGATGCGGCCCAGCTCCGGGGTGGGCTTGCACTCGAACAGGGATTTGGTCAGGGGCTTTTCGCTGCTTGCATCGGTCAGCAGGTTGGTGATAATCGTGCCGAACTCTTCCAGCGCGGCCTTGATGGTGTCTTCGTCGGTCTGGTAGGTGTAGGCCCCGGTGTAGCTGTTGTAGCTGTACAAGGCACTGCGCAGAGCGTCAAAGGCGTTCCAAAAGCTGCTGCTCGTGTTCGACTGCTTGAAATTGTCAGTGACCGCGCCCTTTTCGACGCGGCCCTGTGCTTTGGTTACAGATGCGCTACTCAAATCGGTGTCCTCCTGTGCGTATACGCCAAGGCCGCCCATCGAAAGCCCGGTGATTTCGCCGTTCTGGATGGACTGCCAAAGGCTGTCGTCATTGATTTCTACGGTCATCAGCCAAGTGCCCTCTTTGACGGTTTCGCCGCCGATGTCGCAGTCGGATTTTGCAATCCAGCTTTCGACGATGGCGGTTCCCTCTTCGGACACAAAGTTGTGCTGTAAATCGACCTTGTTGCCGTTTTTGGCAAACCAAAAGGCTGCCTTTGCGATTTCGTCGGCGGTCATATAGTTGCCGTGGGCGTCCTCGGTCATAGGTTCGTAGACGATGCCAGTCACAAAATGGCGGTTGTCGTCGGACTTGATGATTCTGCCGTATGTGGTAAAGGCCGCCTTGCCGTCCTCGTTTTTGACGATAAGAAAAGGCCGCTTGTTGGCGGCCTTATCGACAAGGGACACGAAAGAGATTCGCGCGTCTGTGATTTCTTTTGCCTTGTTTACAGGTTTTGCCATGTGCTCACCTCCTTTTCCTGTTTTCGGGCAATATAAAAAGCAGCGTTGCCGCTGCTTTTTATCAGGTATTAGGTTCAGCCGGGGGTTCGGTCTTTTCGTCCTGCATTGCGGTGGGCAAAACGACCACGTTCGGGCTGTCCAGAATGGCTTTGACCTCAGCCAGATCAGTGCCGGGTAAAAGCTCCAGCTCCAAAGTGGGAACTTCATCGACAGCATGATGCAAGGTGTAAGACCTGATCATGCCGGAAAGTTCCATGCCGTCCAGCTTGATGCTGGGATGGCTCACGCGGGCTTCATCAATGGTTACGATCATGTTTATTCATCCTCAATTCCGGCTTTCGCCTTGTTTTGTGCGTCCAGCTCGGCTTCCCATTCGTCGTCCATGTCGTCGATGGCCTGCTGTTGGAGCTTTTTCCGCTCTTCCAGTGGCAGGCCCAGAATGTCCTCCGAAACAATAGGCTGCTGGATGCAGTGGCAGTTGATGCGTTCGCCTGCGGGCAGGATAACGTCACGCGGGTACATGGGATGGTAGACGATGCCGTCGGCTCCAATCAGCTCAAAAGGCTGGTCTTTGGCGACGATCTGGCCGTCCATGTCGATATGATTTTGCCGGGGTTCGTTGCGGTAGTTTCCGGTGTGCATCCAGCCTTTGCTTTCAACAGCCGGGGACTGCATAAAGGCTTCCTGCTGGGCGACGCTGTGCGCCCCCAGAATTTCAGTGACCGCCACCCGGCGGGCGCGGTAGTGGGATGTCCAGTATTCTCCCTTGCCCTCTTTTTCCATGCCGGAGTTTATGAGGTCAACGCAAAACTGGGAGATGTTGCCGCCGTTGTTGATTTCCTTTTTGAGCATGGCTTCCAGTTGGTCTTTGCTGGTCGTCCTCATAAGGTCGGCCAGCTCGTCGCTCCAGCTTTCAATCCATGCGGTCGTGCGCTTTGATACCCGGTCAAGTTTCAGGCTCTTGTCGGTCTGCTTCAGGTAGTAGGCCGCGTATTCGGGCAGGAACTTCGACAGGCGGGCGGCAAAGGCTTTGCTCAATTTGGCGGTTGCAGGGGTGGCAGCGGTTACAGCCGGGAGCTTCTTTTCAAACTCATCCAGACTGCCAGCCGCTTTAGCTTCTCGCACAAAGTAGTCCGTTTCCTCGGTGAGTATGTCGGCCACGTCGTCCTCAATATCTTGCGCGTATTGGAGCGTTTTCTTTGGTTTCGCATAGCCTTCCTTTCCCAGCTGCTTCGACAGGTCGTTGTCGGCCTTGCGGATATAGGCGTCAATGGCCTTTGTTATGCGGTCGCAGTAGCACGGACGGATAACAAGACGCTGCTTCACTGTTCGCCCTCCTGCTGCTGTTTGAGATCGACCAGCAGCTTCCGAACTTCTTTCATCACGGCGTAGACCTGCGCGTCCTCCGGGCGGCTGGCCGCTTTCTGGATTTTGCCATCAAGGGCCATCGTGAGTGCGCCAAGGTCAAAGCCGCCGCTGCTGGGGCTGTTGGTGATGGACAGCGGGACGTTGCCCCACTCTTCGTCGTAGTCGTCGGAATCCTCGCCAAGATACTTGTAGAGGATCTCTTTCGCCTTGTTGGGGGTGACGCCGCCTGCGGCTGTTGCGGCGGTCAGCAGCTTCGTGATGTCGTCCGGGTTGGAGATGTTCGGCTCCAAGAAATAAGCTTCGACATACTTAAAGCCGTAGGCGTTCAGGAGCCGGTTATTGATGGCCCATGCAAGGCTCTTGCGCTCCGGCTGGAAAACCTGCTTCTCCGTGACCTCCTGCGCGGTCTGCGCGGTGGCACGGTTGAAGTCGGTCGTGTACCCGGTGTACAGGTCAGGCAGCAGGAAAGACGACTGTACCTTTTTGCGGTTGTTGTCCATGTAGGACTGGAACAGTTCATCTTTTTGCAGGATGGACGCCAAATCCTTGACCTCAATTTTCGGCTTCTCGGTTTCGTCAAAGTCGGTCTTGCTGTCGGTGGATTCGGTTTCAAGGACAATAAAGGCGTGTTGCCCTGCTTCGCCCTTGATGTCGTCCATGTACTTCGTGAGCTCGTCATAGCTCTCGTCGGTCAGTGTGCCACCCTGAATCATAATCATCAGGGGCGTATGCCGGCCGTTGATGAAGTAGTTATTATTGAGCCGTTCGGCGCGGCGGCTACCATCGACGCCCAAGACCTGCCCTATCCAGCGCACTTCGCCGTAGGGCTGGATGCCGATAGAGAAGTCCAGGATCTCGTTCGCTTCATAGGAAAGGTCGAGGGCTTCGCCATCTTCGAGGTAACGGCCATCGCGCCAGTCCATGCGGCGCGGGTCGCCGAACTCTTTGAAATAGACGGTCTTGCCGCCGACTTGCTGCCGGAACTTGCGAAACTTCTTCTTGCGCTGCACAGCTTCGCCGTGGTTGAAATAGGTGGTTTCGATGCGCGGCTCCAGTGGGACGGTCATTCGGATGGATGGCGTATCATGCAGAAATTCGATCTGCTGCACTTCCCCATCCAGATTGCGGATAACTTCGAGGTAGGCCACGCCGTAGGTTTCGCGGGCTTCAATGAGGTCTTCAAAGACTTCCTTTGTGTCCTGCTCGGTGTTCAGCAGCTCGATGATCTGGGCCATGCGATTATATTCCACATTGGCTTCATCGTTCTCTTTGACGTCCTGAGCATAGCGGACGCCGATGCCAAAGCCTGCAATGTTGTCTTTGTAGGCGCGGATGCACTGCGGCAGGATGGTCGATTCCCGGACAAGATCATGCAAGCCAGCCAGCTCATAGGGCGGCTCAATCCAGTCGCCCGCGTTAAAGGCTTCCTGCTCCGTGACCTGCGTCGTGGTGTCGGCCTTTTTGATGGGCTGCAAGGGTGGCGTGTAGTTCTTGCCCTTGATGATGCGGGCCTGCATGGGCCGGGGGTTCTTTTTCGTTGACAATGGGGTTTACTCCTTTCTTCCTGTGCCCTTTGGCGGGTGGGCCTTTGAGGGCTTGACGGGCAGGCACAAAAGCAGGACGCAGTCAGCTTCATCCGGGGACGGCTGACCTCTGGCCTTGACGTCCTTTTTGCTTTCGATTTTGACCTTGCTTTTCTCCGTGATGCCGTATTTGCGGGTGGAGAGCTGCGCAGCCAAGTCTGCATCGTCGGGCAGGATAAGTTCGACAGGCTTTTCGTTGCCGTCGTCGTCAATGGTTTGGAGTAGCTTTTTAACAACGGCCATCATGTAGGTGGTCGTGTCGTGATAGTATTTGTGTTTGATGATCTGGCCGAATTTCACCGGGACGATGGAGAGCCACCAGAAACGGTCAGGGTCAGAGCGTTTTATCTGGCGCAGGTTGTCGGTCACGCCACCGCCGACGCCGCCGTCGTCGATTTTGACCGGGATAGCGGTTTCGAGGTGGTATTTGTCAACAAGCCTGCATCCCAGCAGGGCTATTTCATGCGCGGTTCGCACGGTGTCCTGTCCCTGTATCTTCTGGTGGAAATAGATCTTCTCGTCGATCTTGTAGCCGATGACGGTTTTATCATCGCCGAATCGGGCGACATCGCAGCCGATATGCACGGATAGCGGCTTTTCCGGCTCTTTCCAGTCGGTGTTGATGGACTTCTCGACCATCGACAGCGGGATAAAGACGTCCTTTTCAGACTTCGGAAAATCCCCGGCGACGCGGACGCGGAAAACGTCGGAATCCTCGCCGTACATGGTGCGGATGCGGTCTATATACTCCTGCGACACGCGGGGGCTGTTTCGGTCGTCAACGTGGATGGTGCGATATTCGGCCCGGTTCTTATGGAACGCATCATAGAAAAAGCCTTGCAGCTGTGTGGGGTTTCCGCACATCAGCAGCCGCGCTCCCTCTGTGGACAGTGCGCCCAATACAGGCTCAAAGACCTTGTCGTCCACGCCGGATGCTTCGTCGATGATGAACAGCAGGCTTTCGGAGTGGAAGCCTTGCAGGGCGTCCGGGGTGTTTGACGTTCGGGCAACGGCAAACCATTCTTCTTTTGCCCCGGCCATGTAGACGCGCTCCTGCGTCCAGATGATCTCCCGCTGCAATGCGGGGTTGCTGCGCAGCCATTTTGACACCTCGGCCCAGAGGATGTCATACAGCTGGTGCTGCGTGGGGGCTGTGCAGGGGATTTTCGGATAGGGCCGGGTGCAGATAAACCAGATAATCGCCCACGCCTGCACCGCGCTCTTGCCGATGCCGTGTCCAGACCGAACGGCGGTCATGGGGTTGGCGGCCAGACTTCGCAGGATTTTGGCCTGCTCCGTGTCCGGCTTTGCTCCTATGACGTCCTCGACAAACTCGACCGGGTGGTCAGCGTAGAACAGAACAGCGTCACTCGTCATGTGGGGTTTCACCGTCCATTCTGCGCTGATAGGCTTCTTCGATGGTCTGCATCAGGGTGGGCGCGGCTGTGGCGTCCTCCTGCGGGGCCTTTTCCAGTACGAGGTTGTTTTCGACTTCAAGGGCCAGCTTCAGCATTTCCTTGATGTCGCGGGGCGTCATATCCTCCGGCGCCAACAGGTTCAGCGCGTTCAGTGCCTTTAGTTGGAGCTGGGCAGCTATTTGCAGGTGCGTTTTGCGGATGTTGGCCGCTTCTACGGCGGCCTTTTTGCGGGCTTCTTCGTCGATGCTGTTATCGTAGGCCCGACAGCGGGCGGCCCAGTTGTGGCCCTTGTGCCAGCGGTCGATTAAGCTCCGATTCTTGCCGCACTCCCTTACCACCGCCGCGACGGTGCGGTTTTTGCCCATGTCCCGGTAGATGGAGAACGCAGCATAGGCCGGGTCACTCTCTTTCGGCTGCTGCTCCCAGACCTTTGTTTTGACCTGTTTTTCCATGGCATTCTCCTTACAGGGTCATGCAGGGAGAAACAGCCCGGTCATGCCGACGCGGTGACGGTATCGACGATGATCCTCACGACAGCATCTTCGCTGTGCTCCTTGATGTAGGCTTTCAGGGGCTTTTCGTCGGCTGCATCAAAGGTCAGGCTAAGCAGGAAAGATTCTTCCGGCTCCTCGGTGGGTTCTTCTTCGTCGGGTGCGGTCACGTCGTCAAAGTAGGATTTGAGTTCATCCCTCAAAACGTCGATTTCCGGGAGTGTGAAACCAGTGTCAGCCGCTTCTTCGCCCAGCTCGTTGAGGATGACGGAAAGTTTATCGTCGTCCCATTCGCCGGTGATTTTGTTCAGGGCGACGTTCAGCTTCTTTTCCTCTTTGAGGGGTTCGTTTATGACGACAACGTCGGTTTCTGCTTCGCCCATATCGCGCAGGGCCTTGATTCTCTGGTGGCCGCCCACGATGTGCCCGGTTCTTTCGTTCCAGATGATAGGCTCGACCATGCCAAAGGTTTCAAGGCTCTGTTTGATCTTCAGGTATGCGGGGTCGTCCGGCTGTAAGTCTTTGCGGGGGTTGTAGTCTGCCGGGTTAAGATCGGCAAGCTGCATTCTCCTGATATTCATTGCCATGTTCTGTTACCTCCCGGCGGGTGAAGAAATAGAAGAACGGCGTATCTGCCAGAGCAAGGCAGGCTTTAAGCAGATACTGACCGATCATCATGCCGATAAGGTTCATGCGGCCCTCCGGGGTAAATGCCCAGCCAAGGCCCAGACCAAAACTGATAAAGGCGTAAATGGCGGTGTCGATGATCTGGCTTGTGCAGGTGGAGCCGTTGTTCCAAATCCAGCGACCGCCCTTGACGTCGCCGTGCTTGCGGATGTAGGCATCGCGGATTTTGTGGAACACAAAGACGTCCCAGCTCTGGGATGCGTAGTAGGCGCACAGGCTGCCGATGACGAAAACCCAGTTCTGGCCTAAAAGCGTCTGGTATGCGCCATCAATAACAGGGTCTACTGCTCTGCACCAGCCTGTAAGGATAATTGCGATGGTTGCGAAAATCTGGCCTACAAAGCCAAAGAAAACCATGCTCTGCGCTTTCTTGCGGCCCCAGATTTCGCCGACGATGTCGGTACACAGGAACGTGACAGCGTAGGTGATCGCGCCGCCGGATGTGGACAGGGTGATGGGGCCAAGGTGGATGCCGGTGGTAATGGTGCGGCTGCCGACGACGTTCGCAATGACGATGGAGATCACGAACAGGGTCAGCAGGATGGAATAGTTCTTGTCGTTTTTTTTCATTGTGCTTCTCCTTTTGGTTCAGTCCTGCGGGCCGCAGGTGCGGGCATACAGGTCTTTGCAGATGGTCGCGCAAAGGCTGGCGTTTGTGGTATATACCAGCTTTTTTCCTGTCGGCTCGATGCCACGGGCCAGCATCATAGCCTTTACCTGTGCTTCGCGCTCGTTGTACAGGCTGCGCTTAAAATTGCGGATGTGTTCTTTTTTGATACCATCGTTGAAATATCCGTACTTCACGCCGGACAGCCAGCTCGTGCTATCGGCCGATGTGCAGAAATTGTTCTCGCGGATAATTTTGAAGTCTGTGCAGCCAAGCAAATGGATGTCGATCTCCGGCTTCTTGTTTTTGATGTAGTGGGTGATGTAGCGTATATCCTGCTTGTGGGTTGCGGGCTTTACAATGCGCCATTCCGGGACGCTGACGGCGATGTAATCGGCAAATTCGATCAGGCGGTCAAGGCCTTTTAAGCCGTCCTCAAAATGAAAGACGTTGATTTGCTTGTTTTCGGGCAGAAGATCTCTCATGCGCTGACGGAAATACCACGCTTCTTCCGGACCAAGGACTTTCTGACAGTCGATCTCGACGCAGGATGCGGTGATGTGGTTCTGCTTGACAAAGGCAATGAGCTTGTCCTGCCATTCGGTCAGGGTCGAGATGGTCTGCTGCTGGCCCTTGCTGGCACCAAACATCAGGGTGAACAGGCCCGAATCCTGAATGACGTGTTTCTGCTGCTTCTGCTGTTCCAGAATAATATCATCTTCCGGCAGCCTGAAATCATCGTCGGGCTTCTTGTTGACGATGTAGTTATAGCAGCTGTTCAGGCGGTAGCGGGTATCTGCCGCAACAAGGGCGCAAAAGTTTTCCTTGCTGCCATCGCTTCCAGCAAAATGAACTTTGACGTTACTCCCTAACATAGACGCCACCTCCCTGCCCATCTTCCTGCACGGTGACTTCGGTGCAGCCGAAAGTATCAGCGATCAGCTTCGCCAGCATTTCGCAGGACATGGAGCCAAGCATCATGTGGCCGTTTTCGTCGCCGAAACGGTCGGACAGAAAATGGTGGATGCGGTTCTGTGTCTGGATGATTTCCAGATCGCGGTTGTCGTGGGTAACGGGAATCCTGGCGGTGATATTGAACACATGGCGGTGGATGCTGCGCAGGTATTCAAGGCCCGCCGGGGCGTCCGGCCAGTTATGGAAGCCGGGAACGTCCAGTTTGCAAATGATGTAGTACACAGTTCTTTCCTCCTTTCAGGTTTATTTTGCCCTTTTGCGCTGGCCCATCCTGATTTCTGCGCAAAAAAGAACCACCCGGCCGCTGCTGCGGTCAGGTGGTAGGGCAGAGAAAAGAATGAGTGCGCTATTCTCTTTGCATCCGGCGTCTGGGAGTGTCGGAAGCTCCCTTTCGCTTTTCGCATTGTGATAGTATCACAGATTTGTATGCGCAATCTACCTCATTTATACTCATTTACACTCATTTATGGTACATTTTCTGTGTTTTCTAGGGTCAAAATGGCTTTTTTGTGGATGCGGTGGACAGCTTCGATGTATTTTCGGTCGTCGCTGCCGTAAAGTGTGAGGGCAACGGCGTTCCATTTTTTCGGCCGGCAGGTGTCCTCACTTTCGGCGTCCATGTACCGCAGGCGCAGGACTTCGCGCTGTAAGCCGTCGGGGATGGAATCGACCATGCTTTCCAGCTTGGCCATCTTGTCGGCGTTGGCTTTCAAAAGCGGCTGAATCTTCTTTTCGTATTCGAGGTAGCGTTCGACCGCGGCTTCCATCTTATGACTGTTCCCGGCCGTGTGTGCGCTGCCGTCGCTTTCGGGTATACCTGTCAGACCCCCGGCGGCGTCCCGCATATCATTCAAGCGGGCAAGCCGATTTTTATTTTCCATTGCCATCGGCAGGTATTCGGAAAGCCGATCTTTCGCTGACTGCTGCACTTGCATTTCCTCCGCTCAAATGGTATAATAACGGTTGTCCGGCGCCGTTCATTCTTAGGCCATTTGAGGTTTGAGGGTGGGCGGCTCTTTTTATGCCCAAAAGCTGCCCGATGGGGGTTATTCGTCGTCGCCGTCGTCGTCCGGCCCGAAAGTGCGGATGTCGATCAGTGCGCCGCTCCCCTGCCCGATCTGCTGCGCGGGGTTCATGGTTGTCTGCTGGGGGCCGCCTGCGGGCGGGTTGTCGTACATAGAGGTCTGGTTGGTCTGCATATAGACCAGCACATAGCGGCCAAGGTCTTTGTCCCAGACAAGGGCCATGCCGGTATCGGCCTTGCCGTCATCGGTGTCCTTTATGGGCACGGTGGTCGTGATCTTGTACTTCAGGACAGGATTTTTCTCCGGGCCGTCGGTGTCGCCCAGCTCTGCATCGCCATCGGTAAAGACGTCCTCGTTGGTGACGGTGATGTTCAGGGCAATCTGGCCCTCGTCCATTTTGGACTTCTCCATCTTCTTCAAAAGCCGCTGCAAGGCCACGTCAAAGGCTTCGCGGACTGTGTTAAAGGCCGGGGACGTGATGGACATTTCTTCATAGTTGGTGATGGCCATTGTGATGCTCCTTTCAAAGATCGCCGAAAGTTTCGGCTTCCTGTTCGCGCCGGATAAGCTCTTCTGCATGGCTGTCCAGCTCGTCGTGCTTTTTGTGGGCTTGCCCGTATTTGCGGAAAAAATAGCCCATGGCAAATGCTAAGATGTAGTATAAAATCTTCATGGTTCCAGCTCGCTCAATCTGACAAGCACTTGAGGGGTCTCCCCGTATCGCTTTTCGACCAGCAGGCGGCAGACCTGCGCATCGTCGTCGTAGGCGATTTTATTCAGAGAGTCCAAAACGATTTTCGCCAGATTATCAACGTCTGGCTTCTTCTGGCAAAGGGTGTTGATGTCAAGCATCAAGGCTCTTTTCTTTTTTGATGTGGATTTCGGGACGGATGAATAGCTGACGATTTCGGCCTGTATGGGGCCGGAAAGCCGCAATCCTCTGGCGGCCTGCTGGTAATAGAGCCGCACCAGATTTTCATACATGACCGTTTCCTTTGGGGTGTAGGTGCTGGCATGGCCCGCGATTTGGACGGTGCGCGGGCGGGCCTTGCCTTTCGGCTCTCCGGGGACAGCGAAAGCAATAATCATGCCTGCTGCCCCTCTGCCGGGGCGTAGAGGGGCAAGATCGGAAGAGGGCTTCAAAGTTGCGCTTCGTGTAGACTGCCACGTTGCCGTCCTGCATCCGAACGAGGTAGTCACCGGGGCGGGCGGTCATGCGTTCGCGCAGCTTGCGGTTCTGGATGATGGACGTCAGACCATCAAAGTGGACTGCGCCGTCCCGGATGGTGGTATTCTCGAACAGGCGGGTGCCGATGCGGTCACGCACCCATTTCGGGGAATCGGTGGCGTAGTCTTTGGTGAGCTGGTAGGCGTCAACCGTGGCGGTCAGGGGCTTATACTTCATTGGGGGTGTCCTCCTTTTTCGTGTCCGTTGCGTGGATGCAATAGACGGTCGAACGGCCAGTTTTGCCGGCCTTTTTGGTGTGCTGGCCGACGTCATAGCCGTTATCTGACAGGATGGCCGCGATGGTGCGGCGGTCTTCCTTGCTGAATATGCGGAGTTCAATATCGTACTTCATACGGATTCTCCTTTATGTGTTGAGGAAAGCGAGATCGTCGCGGCAGCTTTTCATCATGGCTTCGCGGCGGCGGTCTTTGCCGTTGACTTCCACCGGGATGCAGACTTCTTGCAAGCGGCTGAAAACGCGGCGGCGTTCGATGGTGTCGGGGTTTGCAAATTCGGACGGCGTGATGTTGGACGTGACGATCAGGGGCTTTTGAGCGGCGCAGCGGTTGTCAATGACCGTGAACACGATCTCCTGCATGAAAGAGGTGTCGCGCTCGGCGTTGAGGTCGTCCAGAATCAGCAGGTCAACGGCGTTCAGGTCGTCGTAGATGGATTCTTTGTCGAACGTCCCTTGCAGGCGATTGGCGATGTCGGCAAAGGTGGACACCTTGACGGTGTAGCCTTTATCCAGCAGAGCGTTTGCGATGCAGCAGGCCAAAAAGGTTTTGCCAGTGCCGCACGGCCCGATGAAAAACAGGCCGCGTCCCTTTTCCCGCATTTCGGTGAAGTGTCGGACATAGCCCTGCGCCGCGTTGGTGGCCGCTGTGTTTGCGCGGTCGTCGGTGTCAAAGGTGTATGCCGCCTTTCGGTCGTTGGCTCCAAAACAGGCCGCTTTGCGCCGTGCTGTGAGCATTTCCCGCTCGGATTCCCGGCGTTTCTGCTGTTCGGCGTCGTGGGCTGCCCGTTGGCAGTCGCACATCACCGGGACAAGGCCCAGATCAAAGGCGGCGTTGTGGAAATGGTACTGCTTCGGGGTATGGCACTTGCCGCACATCAAAAGCCCAGTTTTGGGGTCTTTGTAGTCGTCCGGGGCGACGCTCTGGGCGGCCTGCGCCTGCTGCACGACCTGATTCAATGCGGATTCGATGCTCATATCAGTTCATGCCAAACGCCGCGTACAGGCTGGGTTCTTCCTGTTGGTCAGCGGGCGCGGCGGGCGTACCTCCTTTTCGTTTGCTCTGGAAGTGCTTTTGATCTGCCCGGAATCCGGTCAGCGTGGTGATGCCGGCAGATAGGCAGCGGCGCAAGATGCCCTCGGCGTATGTCCAGTTCGGGGCGTTCTGCATGGCGGCTTCATCCATAGCGGCGCAGATCATGTCAGGCTCGACGCCCTTTGACAGCCACCACGTCCGCATAGCGTCGAACACGGCGCGTTTGATCGGGCCGATGTTCTGTTCGTAGGATGCTACCATGCGGCTCATGGTTTCTTCTTCGTCCGTCTTCTGGTGGGCGGTGATGGCGGCGGGCTGTGCAGGGGCCGCCTGAGAAAGAGTGCCCGCCGCCGCAGGCTGCGGGGCGGGTTCTTTCTGGCCGTTGATGGTGCGTTCGAGCGTGGACAGGATATAGACCCGGTATTCGTCGGTCTTGATGTACTGGGCCACGGCGCGGACGGCCGAAACCATTTTCGGGCTTTTCGTCCAGTTGTACTTGTGCCAGTTCAGGATCAGGAGCTCTTTTTTCTGCCAGTTGTAGCGGATGACATCATGCGTCTGCTCCATGCGGCGCAGCAGCTTTTTGACCGATTCTTCGTTGTAGCCAAGCTCCTGCGCCATCTGGCTGGAACTGATCTCGTAGCAGCCGCAGATATTGGTGTGAGGGTTGGTCAGCAGGTAGATGTAGAAATACTTGTCCTCCGGCGAAAAGTCATCACAGACTTTCGTGTCGCTCCAAAAGGATATGTATATCTGTCTGTATGTTGCCATCGTGCGCCCTCCTTAGAACGGCAGATCATCGTCGTCGCCCTCGATGATTCGCATTTCGTCCTCGGTGTACTGGCGGGCAGGTTGGGGGCTTTCGGGCTGTTGGGCGGGCTGTGCAGGGGCCGCAGCGCGGGGCGCGGGCGGGGCGACCTGCTGCTGCGGTTCCGGCTGTGGCGGTTCAGGGGCCGCCGGGGGCTGCTCTGCCGGTGTGGGGCCTGCGCTCCAAACGGCGTTGATGACCTGTTGCAGCCAGCGCAGCTGTGTTTTGCCGGATGGGGTGACGTCCTCGGCGTCGAGCTGGTAATAGGTTTTGCCGTTGTATTCGTGCGGCTCGACCTTTTTGCCGCTGGCAATGACATTATCGCCCTTGTGGAGCATATCATCCCAGAGGTCAACGTCCACGCGCCAGATATTGACGTCAATAAATTTTCCAAGCCACTTCCCTGCTTCGTTCTTTTCGCTGTCATAGCGGATGTTCAGCTTCATCAGGTAGCTGCCATTCTGGAGCCGCTTAAATTCCGGCTCTTTGGCAAGTTCACCATAAACAAGGACGCCTGTTTTACTTGTGCAGATCATTTTTCCTGTCCTTCCTGCATATCGCTGCTTTCGGGGCCAGCGTTTTCGAGAGCTGCCAGCGGGTCGGCTTCATCGTTCGGGGTGGCGTCGATGATTTCGACGTCGGGCCGCGCCGGGGCTTTCGGCTTGCGCGGGCGGCGGTTAAAGGTCGGCTCGGTCTGGCTGCCCTGCGGTAGGCTGTCCGGCTCCTCTACGCCCTGCTCCTCTGCTGCATACATCGCGCCAAGGTCGGTCGGGAACGCTTCGCGGAGAGCTTGCACCATTGCAACTTTGCGAATCATGGTCGCAGGTTTGGTGCTCCACTGCTGGTTGACTTCGCCGTTGCCCTTTTTGCCAAGGTATTCAGAGAGGGCACATTCAGAGTAGTTCGGGAACTGGCGGTCGGTACGGTAGACTTTTGCCCAGCCGCCGATCAGCTTCTCGCCAAAATCTGCATAGACCGCGCTGCCCTCACGGTACTCGATTTGGTTATTGTTGGAGTTGTGGACAACGATTCCGCTTTCAATGCCTGCAAAGTGCTGGTTGCGCTCGGCCCGCTTCATAAAAGATTCCTTGCCGGGAACCATCGTTGCAGGCTTATCGCCGTATTTGATAAGATAGACCTCTTTCAGCCAAGGATTGAGGTGGTTGAAGCGGCACAGGTTCAAGTACATCATGACTTCCTGATCTGTGACCTTGTCGGCGTCGCCGTTGACCAGATATGCCTTGATAAGTTCCGGTGACAGCTCGATTTCTTCTCCTCCTGCTTCATACTTGACAGGTTCAGACGGTGCGGCGGGTGCAAGAGCGGCTTCCTGTTGGCGGGTGGTGGGGGCTGCATAGCCACCGGCGCGGGAAGTTGCGACGGGTGCGCCACGCGGCGCGGTGTTTTGGGGCTGGCCCGGTACGGAAAATCCCATAATATTGACCTCCTGTTAGATCAGTTTGTATTCAAGGCCGATTTTGTTCAGAGCTTCGATCAGCTCACGGCCCTGCTCGGCGGTATAGCGGACGTGCAGAGTGCGCTCAAAGATTTTGGGCTGCTGCACAGATTCTTCGACCTGGGCGGCCTGTTCGGGCTGTGCGGCGCGGAGAGAGGAAAAATCCAGACGGCCGTTGTCGTCGATGATCTTCGACATTTCGACGTTCTGGGCGGCCTGCGCCTTGATTTCAAGGTCTTCGGCGGTGGGACGCTGGATAACAGGCGCAGCGCGGCGGGCGGCTTCTTCGGCGGCTTTGGCCTGTGCCGCCTGCTCCTGCTGGGCCTTGAAGTCGCGGAACGCCTTGCGCTCGGCGCGGGCTTCTTTCATAGACAGGTTTTTGAGGTAGGCCCGCTTTACGGCTTCGTATTCCTCGCCGGGTTCGCAGTCGTCGGCCAGATCGTCCAGTTCCAGCCGCTTTTCTTCGATGATGGTTTTCAGCTCCTTTTCGGCGGTGCTGAAAGCGTAGGTCTTGTTGAGCCAGCGTTCGTTGAAAACCTTGTCGAACGGCACGAGAACGGCCAGCGCACCAGCGGCGGCGGTGTAAACGCGATAGAGGTCGTTCTTTTTGGCCTGCTTTAGTGCATCCTCATAAGATTTGACCTGTACGTCGATTTCCCCGGACGTTTTTTTGATTTTTTGCCGCAGATCTTTGGTTACGGTTTCCAGTTCGGCCAGCGGGCCAAGGTAAACGTCTTTCGTGGCCGTGAAAGCCTTTGCCAGCTGTTTTTCCAGCGCGTTGAGCTTTGCCCGGTCTTTCTTCGCGTCGTCGATCATGTCGTCGGTGTAGACAATGCCGACATACTTCTCGACAGCATCGTTGACATAGGCTTCAACGGCTTCTTTGTTCCAGACCAGCGGCGGGATGATGGGTTTCTGAATCTGGACGGTAAGTTCTTCCATGTTCATACCTCCTGTGGATGGTTCAGCAGGCTTTCGCCTGTTGGCTTGCAGGCTGCGAAACGAAAATTCCGATGTCAAGCGGCTTCTGCTCACGAATAGCCTGCATGAGCTGGGCGTCCGTTTCGATGCCATAATCTCGCTTCAGGATGTCACGCAAAATGTCTTTAAGTTCCATTCTGGCACTTCCTTTCAAGCAGCAGCCGCATATTGCTGGCGTCCCGCGCGATGTTTTCGATGAATCCGACGATCTGCCGGAGCTGGTTACGCTCCTGCTCACTGACCTTTCCGTCAAGGGCGATTTTCAGGACAGCGTTTTGCATGGCCTGAATGTCGTTGCCGTTGGTGTGGGTCAGAAAGTTCACAGCCACGCTTTCGATGCTCTTTACTTCGCAGGTAAGTGCACCGCCGACGTGCTTTCCGATGGGACAGTCGTTTTTGCAATAATGGGTTTCCATTTCGGGCATACCGTACAGGTCAGCCATCGCGCAGACGATGTCCTGCGGCACGTTCGCGGTATCGACTTCGTAGTTGCGCAGCGCGGATTCTGAAATGTTCAGGCGGGATGCCGCTCCAAGGCGGCTGCTCAGTGCGTCGTTGTGTTCCGACGCTTTTTTCCGACACAAAAAGTAATAGTTGTCATTGCCTTTGCTGCACTCATTCTGCATATCTTCTCGGCTCCAATGCTGTAAAATAGATGTAAGGTTATTCGACCTCGATCACGACGTGATGAACCTCGGCATTGGTGATACCAAGATACTCGCTGACTTTGTTCATCACGGCTCCCTTGACCGATTTGTTGATGACCTGCCGCATGGTTGCGTCGGTAGTACCGGCAGCCTGCGCCAGATCGCTGTTGGACAGACCTCTCATGGTCATAATGGTCTTGACCGTGCGCTTCCAGTCCAGATGCAGTTCGAGCTTCATATTTTAATTCTTGACCTCCTTTGCTTTTTTTGGTGAGCTATGCTATATTTAGGGTATACTTACATTTGTAAACGACTTTGTGAGCTTTCGTCGGTTTACATTTGTTATTATAACTCTCATTTGTGAGTAGGTCAACAGCTTTTACTCTCATTTGTGAGTAAATTTGTGAGGTGTTTTATATTATGGGCTTGTATGAAAACATTTTGGACGCCTGCGCACGGCACGACATCGCACCCAGCAGACTCATTATTGAGAGCGGATTTGCGAGTTCCAACATCGCCCGACTGAAAAAAGGCAAGGCTCCCCATCTGGATATGATTCAGGGCATGGCCGAACGGCTTGGCATGAGTATCGACGAACTGGTTTACGGCCGGGACGGCATTGTGATTTTGACGGATACCGAAAAGCAGCGGCTCAAAGCGCACGGCCGCAAAAACCTTGACGTGCTGGATTCCGACGAAAAAGAGCTGCTTTCGATTTACCGCTCCATCCCGGTGGAAAAGCGTTCCATGTGCAAGGACTTTTTGCGCACCCATGTTGCGGCTGTTGCTGATCCTGCCGTGGATGCCGAAAAGAAAGAGTAAAATATAAGAGGTGTGCTATGGTTTCGCAGGAAGAATTCATTCAAGAGCTTCAAACGCTGCTTGCTGCATATCAGGCGGCCAGCGTAGAAGATCGTGAAAAGGTCATGCAGATTTTGGCAAAATACGTTCCGAAAGATAAGGCCCAGCAATGAGAAAGAAGAAAATCGACGCGCCAAAAGAAAAGCCGCAGCGGGCGGCCATATACCTGCGTGTTTCGACCGCGTATCAGGTAGACCGTGACAGCCTGCCCATGCAACGGAAAGACCTTGTCGGCTACTGCGAATATGCTTTGAACATCAGCGACTATACCATTTTTGAGGATGCAGGCTATTCGGGAAAGAATACTGATCGGCCGGCCTTTCAAAAAATGATGATGCAGATTCGGAACGGTATGTACTCCCATCTGCTCGTCTGGAAGATTGACCGTATCAGCCGAAACCTGCTCGACTTCGCCCAGATGTATGAGGAATTGAAGATGCTCGGCGTGACGTTTATCTCGCGCAATGAGCAATTCGACACGTCTACGGCGATGGGTGAAGCGATGCTCAAAATGGTGCTGATCTTTGCAGAGTTGGAGCGTAAGACAACAGCAGAGCGCGTCACGGCCACGATGATCAGCAGGGCGAACGATGGCACATGGAATGGCGGCCGGGTTCCGTTTGGGTATGATTACAACAAAGAAACCCAGACGTTTTCCGTCAATGGCGATGAAAGTTTCATTGTGCTGGAAATGTACGACTTGTACGAAAAGACGGATTCGCTGGTTCACACGGCGCGGGAGCTGAACGAGCGCGGCTATGTGTCACGCCAGCACAATCCGTTTTCTCCTGTGTCGGTCTGGACGATTCTTCGGAATCCGTGGTATATCGGCACATACCGCTATAATTATTACAAGATACCGGGGCGCAAGGCCATCAAGGACGAATCCGAATGGATCGTGATACCAGACCATCACACTCCGCTTGTGAGCAAGGAACGGTTCGACAGGGTTCAGAAGATGCTGGATTCAAACGCCAGATACCGCAATACACCCGGCAGGAGCGCGACACAGAAGAACGTCAATATCTTTTCCGGGCTTATATGGTGCGCCTGCTGTGGGGCCGCTTTTACGGCTTCTCCGGGCAAGCTCCATGCGTCCGGGTATCGGTCGGCCAAGTATGGCTGCCCGAATGTGCGCAAGACAAAGACTTGCAATGCAAAATATACTTCGGACACTGTGCTGGGCGAATTTCTGCTAAACTTCATCCTGAACGTGACAAATGCTCAAAAGAGCTTCGACCAGATAAAATCCCCTGCCGATCTTGAATCGCGGCTCCTGCGCGGCGATACGTTCAAGAACGTGGCCGGAATAGATTCGGCCAGCGTGGCCGCCCTGTATGAAATGCTGGTCGAATACTCCCCCGCTGATTCGGTGCTTCTGAAAAAGCCGACGGTTAAAAAGAATCTCGACCCGGAGCTGCGCAAACTGCGGGCAGATAAGCGAAAGACGGAACGCGCCCTCACACGGCTCGATCACATCTACCTGTATTCAAACAAGCAGATGTCGGATAAAGAATACCTGATAAAGAAGAACGACTTGATGAACGATCTGAAAGAACAGGACAAGTCTATCGGCCTGCTGACATCGGAATCGTGGGCGCAGTCGCTTTCGGATGACGATTTTTTGGAACAGGCCAGCAGCTTCATCATGTCCCAGCGGTTGCAGGAACGTGAGTATATTTATTTTCAGGGGTTGGCCGAATGTACGGAGCCGTCTGTGCTGCGGTCGTTCTTTCTGTCAATCGTCGATTCTGTACGCATGAGAAACGGCCATGTGGAAATGCTGACGTTCAAGAATGGAATTTCTCACAAGTTCACTTATAAGGCAATATAAAAGGCCCGGAGCCGCTTTCCTGCGGTTCTGGGCCTTTTGCTGTATTCGGTTCAAACGTCCCGACTGACCATGTGATAGGCGTACCAGTGGCCCCGCCGCTGGAACAGGTGATACCAGCTTGTGAGCTCCTGTTCGGTGCAGTCATAGGGGCTGTTGTAGGCTTCCAGATAGCAGTTATCATCGAACCACTCAGCGGCGTCCTCTTTGTGTGCCGTGTCCAGCTCGTCAGGCAGTCGGACAAGTTCAAGGCGTCCATCGTAGTCTGCGCTTATAATGCGCGTGTTGGAGATTGGGCGGTTGTTGTATTCCCGGATTTCCCGCTTCGTGTTGGTGATAAAGATTTCACGGTTGGCCTTTTTCTCAGGTGCAGCGGCGGGGGCGTTCTGAGCGAATGTCAGGAAGATGTAGGCATCCCGCAGCTTTTCGGTATCAGTGATATTAAACATTTTTCTCTCTCCATTCTTCCGGGTAGTCATAGGCGTTGAAAAATCCTGCTGAGTATGCGTTGCCGATTCTGTGGCCCTCGCTGTCGATCTGGGTGCGTTGTACGATCTCTTGACCGTACATGTTGTAGCCCAGCGTGTAGAGGTACTTTTTGGTGCGGTACTGGCCGCTGGTCAGCAGGGCCTTTGCCATTTTCTTAGATGCTTTCATGTTGCTCCCTCCTGTTCAGGAAATAAAAACGTCAACGTAGCTGTTGCGGAACGTGCTTTCGCTTCCGTCCTCGTCCTTGACAACAACGTACTGGTCGTGCGGGTCGGTTTCGTCAAAGCCCATCGCCATGATTTCGGCGGCCGGGATGGTCTTGCAGGTAACGCTCTTCGCGTACTCGGTATAAAAGCAGGTGGCGGCGTTCTTGTTGAACTTCTTCTTCAGCGCGATCTTGACAGTCATTTTTTAGCCCTCCTCGACTTTGACCATTCCGGCCAGCTTGTAAAGCAGCTCGTGGTCTGCTGCGGAGATCTTCTCCTGCTCAAACTCGCGGTCGATCTGCCAGAACGTAGCGTCCCGGTCGTTTTCGGTTTTGATTTCAGAAACCATCTTAACCAACTTCTTGAACATCTTAAAACCTCCATTATTTGCGAACGATGCGGTAGCACTCAGAAAATTCATGCCGGGCTTCCATTTCCTTGTTGGTGAAGCGGGAAATCATAAAGCCAGCAGCGTTAGCGTCGAACTCGTTGTCGTACCAGCAGCCAGCCACGCGAGTGGTACGAACGATGATCTCGTTCTCCTTGGTGGCTTTCAGGAATGCGTACAGGTTCTCAATCTTCTTTCCAGTGTACTCTTTCATTTTGTCGTCCTCCGCTCTCGGTTGTGTGTTCGTGAATCATTCTGTGATTATATTATCGCTCTTATTTGTGAGTGAGTCAACAGCAAAGATAACATTTTTGCAAAAGAAAAAGCCGCAAGGCGGTTAGACCTCGCGGCTGATTCTGATTCACATTTGTAACTCGTGGGGGTTATTCTATCAACATCGCATCGCCAACGTGTCGGAAACGTACAGAATCTCTACATTCTGCGATTTCTTTTACGCTGAAAAAATAAGGTCGAGTCGTCCTATACATTCTACTACGAAAAAGTAATCCTTTCAAGGGTCAATCACAGGCGGTTCGCCTTTTTGACTTTCTGAATCTCGGTCAGCGGCGGTGCGATGACGACTTTCTTCATGCCTTCGTAGAGCGGCTTGGCAGCAGGGTTGTTCTTCTCAATCTCATCGGCGATGTGTCGGAGGGCAAAGACGAGAAGACCAGCATCGCTCTCGGAATACGGTGTCAAGGCGCGGAGAATCAGGTCGGAGTAGTGCTGGAGGCCATGCGTGATGAGCTTCATGGCCTCCTTGGTCTTCCCTTCTGCAATGAGCTTGTTACCCCGGTCAACGAAGCTACTCATGCGTTTCTCAAAGATGCTCATGGTGGTTCTCCTTTTTCTCGATGATGGAGTAGATGAGCTGGCAGAGAGCCAGCGCAACGGCAACGATGATGGCGGCGTAGGACAGCCAGTTCGTAAGGCTCTGGAGCATCACATCGAGCTGGCACAAAAATTCGTACATGGCTGATTCCTCTCAATCTTTATCGTGGCCTTTGAACTTCCGCTTCATGTTGCGGTTGGTCTCGTGGTGGGTCCAGCGGCAACAGTACGGATTCATGTTCTTGGCCTCATATTCTTCGAGCTGCTTCTTTCTGGCGGAAGACTTCTCGGCGTACTCCTCACAGTGGTCGTGGCATCCGGGATGCAGGCGGGCGCAGTCAGGCTGGCAGATGACGGCCATAGGTCACGCCCTCTTGAGCTTTCCCATGCGCCGGTCGATCTCGCTCTGGCTGAGGACAGCGATGGGAACGGAACGGTCCTTGCGGGCAAGATGTACGGCAGTCATAATCTCGCCGTAGTCATGGGGCGTAATGCCGGATACGGACAGGAACTCGGTGCGCTTGCTCTCATCGGCAACCTTCAGCTCCTCCTGCAATGCCTGTTCGACGATGCGGCAGAGCTTGTTCACGGCGTACTCATGGTCTTCGGCATCCCATTCGAGGAACTGCCGGTAGTTGGCGAGCGATTCGTTCAGGAGCCGGGTCAGCCGATCTTTGCCGAACTTGAACGTGGTGCGGCAGGTGGCAGCCATGACAAGCCATGCAATCTTGCCGCCTTGGTCGCGGGCCATACGGAGCTGTTCTTCCCTGCGGTTGCGGGGGGCTTTCAGAACAGGCAGCCGGATATCGAGGTCGCACAGGCCGGTCAGGTCCTTCCGCATTGCATCGGTGGCCGCTTCCCTGCCGCCGTAACGGATGGCCGTGGCGTACTTGGCCTCGAACTCCTCCATCTCATTGCAAGCCTTCATCAGCCGGTTTGCTCCGATGCCTTCGTTCTGGTGCATGGCAGCCACAATGCACCAGCAGAACACCTGCATTGCGTAGTCGCGGGCATCAATGCGCTCCTGATTGAAATTTTCAGTCTTTGCCATTTTCTTCTTCCTCCTCATAGTCATCTGGGTTGATACCGAACTGGGCAAGCGTACAACGAATGTGGGCATCAATAGAGTCGTAGTCGAACATGACATCGCTGTTATCGTACAAATCCTCGATGCAGGCACCAACGATATGCGGTGCAAGCTCAGAATCGGGAATGTGGAAAATCTCGCTCAGTCGGAACGGAACCTCCTGCTTGACAAACTCTCTCAAAGGGTATACCTCATCGGGGCCCTTTTCATAGAACGGTCTGCCACAGAGCAGGTACACAACACCTTTGCTGTGCCGCTCATCGAACCAGTGCCAGATGTCCTCGCGCGGGGTTCCAATGTCAAAATAAACGAGGTAGTCTTCATCATTCATAGGCAGGTGCAGAAACGGAGCTTCGATTTTCTCGGTTTCGGGGTTCATGGGAACATCCTCGAATTGCTTCCACAGCAATTCAAGAATGGCATCGCGCTCGCGCAGGGTTTTCATTCTGTGTTGCATAAAAGGTTCCTCACTTTCTTACGGCGGCCAGCGCATTTTCGAGGCCAAGGCTGATGACGATGGCAGCATCGACATCTTCGACCTCGTACTTGGAGAGCTTGTCAATGTAGTCGCCAACGCGTGTCTTGGCAACGGTGTGGACCTGCTCGCACAGGGCGATGGAGCGGAATCTGGCAGCCTCGATGCTAACGTGCGTGGGCAGAGCCTTCTTCGGCTTGGTGGTCAGGTAGACAACCTCCAGAGTGGGCGCGAACTTGTTGTTCGCTTCGTTGCTGACGATGATAGCCGGGCGGCCACTGTACTGCTCGCTGCCGGTTTCGTTGTCTTCGGGCAGGATGTGGTAAATCTCACCACGGTGAAAACATCCGTTCATAGGGATTCTCCTTTCTCTCAGTGCAGGATGTAGGACTTGCCGTTGTAGGTAACAATGTACTGTCCGTAGACTCGTCCGTTATCCCGGCGGATTGCGTGGCGAACATTGAGCTTTGCGCGGTTCGGGTGCTTGATGCCGGTGACCCGGCTGATGTACCGCTCAGCAATCTTGGCAGCTCTGCTGGTCATCGCGCTGGGGCAATCAGACATATAAATTGCGACAGCGCGGTCTGAGCGGGTCTTGGCGGCAGCCTCAGCCTCATCCCTTGTTCCATAGAAGCATTCACCGCTATGCTTTCCTTTGAGAACACTGCCAGTGCAGAAAAACTTATGCCGTTCTACAACATGAAGACGGTTGTTCCAAATCGAAACATGCATGGAAGGCTGTGCATCGGGAGCAGCTTCATTTGAGCTTCCAACGATGAGCTCATAACCTTCATTGTAGAAATCTTCATCTTTGAAAAAAATCTTGAGCACGATTCGGATGACCACGCTGCCATTAGTCAGATCGAGATGAGCAACTTCGCCGCTGCTCGGTCCCATGGTGGCGGTGTTGATGTGGTAGCCGTGGTTGAGATAGCTTTCTGCAATCTCCGTGAACTGGCGGTTGATGTCTGCGAACCTCATGTAACTTCCTCCTGTCAGTAGCAGTTGTGAGCGGTGTTGATAATCGAATAGGCCATCATTTTGATGGCTTCCTCAATTGGGGTGTTCAAGCGAGGAAGACCTACGCACTCAACAATCTCAAAGTTGAGCGTGTCTCCGTGCTCATCCTTCGCATAAATCAGGCAGCCATCGTCGTCTTCTACGAGCTCGATCGTGAAGCACGGCTTTTGATCTTCGTACTCAAGATAGCTCCAGAAGATGTGGGCCTCGGTCTTGTTGATGGCCTTGACCGACCACTTCCAGTTGGGGTCATTATGGTTGGCCTCGGAAACCAGCCTGCGAATGAGGCCCTTGTGCTCGCGCAGGTCAAACATATTCATACCTCCTCAAATTCCACTTCATCATCGGGGACATTGCAATCGTCATCGGCATCGGAATCATCGTGCTCGCACTCGCTGAAGCTATACTCGTCGATGTTGCCGAACGTGTAGCCGCTATCGTTGTTCAGGTAGATAGGCAGGTCGCCATCGAACTGGCTCAGGAACTCGATCATCTCGGAAACGGTCATCGTTTTGCCGCACTGGTCAGGGTCATAGCCGTTCCGACGGCCCTCAATGTACAGAACGTTCATTTTGCTGTCCTCCTTATCAGCCAAAGTATTTGCTTGCAAACTGGGCCTTGCTGAGCGTCTTCATGTCGTAGACATACTCAACAGCAGATGCTACGTCCATGTCTGCGCCGGTGACGAGCTCATTTACCAGACCAGTGAAGTTGTGCTCGCGGATGTAGGACTTCATAGCATCAAGGTTTTTCATTTTGACTTCCTCCGTAGTTGCTTGTTCGATTGATTATGTTGTTGTTTTTGGTAACTTTATTATCGCACAGGTTCATTCGTTTGACAAGCGAAAAATCTACGTTATAACATATTTTTTTGCGACCACAGCAAATGCAGTCAACGCACGAGATAACCATGCGTTGACTGCGGAACGTTATGCTTTCTGGGCGTTTCTCCTCATAATTCTGTCGAGCAGATGTACGCTGGCAAATGGAACAGCGTGCCATGCGGCTGCCACGAGCCGGTTAAGCAGAGCCTCGTCCTTCAGCAGCTCGCGGACGTACTCATCAGGCGAGTTTCGCAGGTTCTCCTGCTCGGAGAGGATGGCGGTATTGCAACGCTGGCAGAACTCCATGACCTGCGCGATTTTGTAGACGATCTCGCCGGAGTCTTCGTCGGTGCTCTGGTTGTCGTGGATGCGCAGGACTTCGCAGCCGAGCCTGTCGTCAAATCGGTGGAGTAGACAGAAATCAGAGCCTTCGAGATAGCCAAGCGTGATCTCGGCCTCGATTGGCTTCAATTTCAGGCCATAGCTCTCGTCGGCGATTGCAATAAGCAGTTCGGGCGTTTTTACGATGTCCATGTTCATTTTTCCTCCGGCGGCTTGGGCAGCGGCATCCAGAACGGAACGTCCACAGGATGAAAAATTGCATTCTCCCAATATGTGATGTCAACGTGCTTGACAGCGGCTCCCCAAACAATGATTCTTCCGAGTCTGTCAGCATCCGCTTCTGTCGGCGGGTCATACTTGGAATTTCTCCAGCATTGACCGGCCACTTCCTGCGGGGTAGCTTCTGGCTGGGTGTCGATATAGTTCTCAACATCCCGTAATGTGTGGATATGGCCTACCTTCATGCCCATGCGCAGGAACTCTTTCAGCATCTCAGCTTCAAGATACCGTTTCTTACTCATAAGGCGTCGTCCTCCTCTGCCTCAGCAACGTAGCACCAGCTCTGGGGCGGCTTGCTCAAACAGCAGCCATTGATTGCGCAGGTCGGCGGGAGCATATAGCTTCCAGACGGCTGATAATGCTCGCAGCTCTCATTTCCACAGACATCGGTTTCGTTCATGCCACGAAAGTCATGCCTAGAAAAGCCGGACAAGGACCTGGGCTGGTCATAAATCTTCAGGTCGGAGATGTGCCACGCATACAAATCTTTACGGTCCATAAAAGATGTAGCTTTTCTCCAGCCGGCATATTCTTTGACTTGTTCCAAGGACAGGCAGCTACCAGCAGTTACGTCTTCGATGTCTTCCTTGACCAGCCACGACTTGCCAAAGTAAAAGCGTATCTTGTCGCAAGTAAACTCGCCGATGACGTTTCCGACAGGCTTTGTGCAATAGATATAACACTTGAATGGCATTTTCAAACTAGGGCGATTTTTGCGGATTTCAACGGTCTTTTCGCCGTTAAGAATCTTCTCGCACCACTCCGGTCGGATGCTGATGAGGACGGCTTTATTCATTTTCTACTTCCTCCTCTGGCGATTCAGGGTAGGGCATCCATGCAAAAATGTCATCACCATCGTAAATTCGGTCCCAGACATATTTCCATCGGTAGACCGTTTTACCTCGAATGACAGCACGTTCATAAATCATCGGGCCGGACTTCTTGCTGCCTTTTTTAGCTGCTATCACAGATACATGAGCCCATGATTTTTCATCGCCCGGAATATCGGGCATTCTGTCAGCAGTTCTTACCCACTGATTTCCCAGCTCAACCGTGGGAGCTTCGCTCGCAATGTCAGCCATTTCCATCACCACCTTTCGCCTGACGCTTGAACTCGGAGGCATCAACGACAATGCTGTCGGTACGGCTATAAATGGTGTCGGCAAGTGCCTTTCAGTTGGGGCCAAGCATAGACTCAAGCGCATTGACAGCAACCTTCATGGCAACAATAACGAACGGCAAGTCGTCAAACGGATAGCTCTGGGCAAACTCAAGAGCACCATTGCCAATTTCGGCAAGAGCGCGACCAATGACGTCGTGTGCCTCATCGCTTTTTCCAGCCATAATTGCAAACTGCACCTGCGTGTTGTAGGAAACTTTCTTCTTGTTCATAGTCTCAAACCTCCATCAAAGATACTGTGCCATGCGTTCCTCGAATCTGTCGCGGTAGCCATTGCACAGGTGAATAAGCCATTCGGACGAGAGTGCGAAAAACAGATGCCCGATAATAGCTTCGTATACGGCGGATGACACGACCAAATCATGGTGGATGCAGTAGGCGGTCCAGAGGGCATAGAGCTGCTGCCTATTCTTCTCGCAGGTCGGGTCGTTGTCCTTCGTGAATGCTACGATGGCGCAGTATTCGGCGTTTTCATCCATTCAGATCACCTCCAATATTAGGCGAGCCATACGCCCATCACATCATCGAACTTCGGATAGTAGTTGCGGCACAACTCGCGTCGCTGCTCCAGCGAGAGAGCATTGAACAGGTCAAGCAGGACAGCATCGTACATCGCGGTATCGACATCGATGTCGTTGTGCATACAGTAGACGGTCCACAATGCAAGAAGTTGGTTCCGGCAGGAATCGAGGCCAAAATCGGTCGTGTCGTCCTTGACATAATCAATGAGGAACTGCCATTCGGATTTCTCATTCATCCAAATCACCTCCAATCTTGTAGGTCTTGCTCTGCTCTTTGCCGGTCCCTTTTCGGTATTCGGCAATCCAGACGGTCTTCCAGCTCCTGTAATGCCGGAAGTGACCGCGGACGGTGAAGGAGCAGCTTGGGCTTGCGTGGTGGCCTTTGGAAGCCACAGAGAGCCGTTTTCCAGACGAGTGGAGGATGTAAGTGGTGCCGACAGGATTCCATCTTGTAGAGCGTTTGTGGCCGGTGTGAGCTTTCGGCTCATGCTCCACTTCGGTGGCGGTAGGCGTTTCAGATGCGCCGTAGGCCATCAGAGCCATCAAGGAGCCGTACACGGTCAAAGCACCCTGTTCTGTTTCGGCAGGGTTGCAGTCAGCAGGGAGCGTACTCGCTTTCTTCTTCCACAAGCCGTTGCCAAGCGGTGCGAAGACAACGTGGCCAAGCTTCTGAGTCGGACCGTCGAGGTAGAACTTCAACTTCTTGTCGGAGCGGAAACACTTGATGGAGATGCCGCTCTCGACAATCTGGATTTTCACCTCTCGCAAAGGAACCGGCATCGAACGAACCAAATCGTTGTGTTCATCTCGCCATGCGAGGAGCTTTTCGATGTCCGCTGCCGTGACAACGATTCTGTCCATCATCGTGCATCCCTCCCAACAGAGATACCGGCGTAGAGCTTGTCGCCGATCAGGTAGTGGTAGAACTCATGGCCTTTCGGAATAGCTTTCCGTGTGATTCCTGCTGGACGCAGGACGAGCGGATGACCGGCAACGTGGATGACGTACTCACCGTTCGGGACGAGATCAGTCATCCACGTTTCGATGGGCGTTGCGGACGCAAGCCCCCGGCCAAAGCAGCAAATCGCGGTGGTCGGCTCCATGCTCATCGTGAACATGGAGAGCTGTTCGTAGCAGCTCATTTTGCCACCGCCTTTTTGATGGTGAGCTTCCACTCAGGTCCGAAGGCCATGCGGTACTCAGCGAGCATCTTTAGAGCTTCGGACCGGGTGTCAAACTCGTCGATGTCCTCCCACGGCTGGCCGGGATATTTACCCCTGATTTTGTACACTGAAGCCAACCTCCTTGACAGCCGCGCCATTCGTGTCGCACCAGACTTCCTTATTGCCGAGCTTACGTTTGACGTAGCCCTTTACAACGTGCATTTGGTAGTCCTCCTCGGCCTGCGGGTCGTGCCACTGCAAGCCACGAGCTTTGTACAACGGCTTCCAATGCTCCTCATAGAAGCTGTATCCAGCTCCGTCGATTCCGAAGAAATAGCCGAACTCCTCAGATTCGTAAATGCGGAAGCCGCAGTCGGACATCACCCTGATGCCATCGTCTTCCTCAAGCCACCAATCATCTGCGGAATCGCCGAACGACCACATCGTTCCCCACATAGGGAGTACACCGTCGTATTCGACTTCAAAGTCGTCAGCTTCAGCAGATACGAGCTTTCCATCATCTAGCTCGATGCAGTACAGCTCGCTTTCGTCGTTGTAGCTCTTGACTTCTCCCTCATGCGTGGTGCTGTCAACCTCATCAGGGATTTCGTAAACATACACCCGGTCGCCGGTGCTGGGCTTGGTGACCTCAGTCCAGTCATCGGGGTTCATTCCCATCAGTTTCTCAATCATCCCCTGCGGGATGGCGTTCATTTCGTGCACCCATGCTTCAGTAGCATCGCGCACAGTCCGATACTTAGCGGCCATAGCAAATTCCTCCTCAGTCTCCGATGCTCAAGTATTCGGAGTAAACGGTGTCATCTTCCTCGCAGTAGTAATAGCTGCGGTCGCCGTAGGCTTCCTGATCGAGAAAGATGAAGACAAGCTTCTTGCCGCTCCGCGCGGCATCAATGGCGGTCGGGAGAGACTTGTACTTGTGCGTCTTCAGAAACTCAAGGAGAGCTTCTTTCGACGGAAGTACGGATTTCGTGTCGTTGTCGTCCATATCAATTCCTCCATTTCAAAGTCCAAAATCATTTTTATAGGTAACGAGGTTGTTGATTTTGGTAACTTTATCTTCGCACAGATGCCGACCGTTTGACAAGCAAATGGTCTATGATTTCACAGATTATTTTTCGCAGGGTCGAGCTTTTCCACTTCCCCGCTCTCTCGGTCGATGACAGCAACATCATAGCCGAGGGCATCAGCGTACTTGCAGAAACGCTCCACCTTGATGTCATCCATGCGCCGAAGCTGCTGGTTAATCTGGCGAGGATTCTCGTTCAGACTGGTAGCCACGGTTTTCTGCCGGAGCTTCTTTTTCTTCATGCAGCGGCAGATGGTATCGGCGGCAACGCCCATGATCTCGCCTCCCTTCTCAGCCAAATACCAGCTCGCCGAACAGTGCGTACTGGACAATTTCGTCGGCGCAGATGGCATCAATCAGGCCGCAGTCAACGGAGCCGCTGGAACTATCAACGGCGTTATAGCAGTCCCCGCCGTTTTTCAGCCACAGGGCGAATAAATCGAGGAACTTCATGAGGTTGAGCTTCTGGTGATTGGGGCGTATATCAGGGTCGCTGACGTGAAAAGTGATTTCACCACCACGAGAAATCTGGTCGCTTGCGTACTTGCCAAGGAACTCCCAATCGACACTGACGCGATGGCACCAGCAGATACAAACACAGCCCTCAAGCGCGGACACCATGATGTCGTCGATGTCCTGCGGGGTCAGCTTGGCAACGATTATCTTGGCGGGCTTCCCTTTTGCAGAAACCCTGGTTTTGATTTCAAATTTCAGCGTAGGCATTTCACTCTTTCCTTTCGATTTCAAAAAGCATTTCAGCTTTTGCTTAAATATCCGGGTCAAAAAGCAAATTCTCATAACGGCCATTTAATCTTTCACGGTACTTCCCATTCGGGACCATGTAGTTGTCGGGGACTTCCGGCGGCAGAGGCCGCTCATCGCACAGGTCCATTCCGGCATCGAACATGGAGAGCTGCACGTTCTTGCTGGTGCGTTCCCGCAGGAAGCGGTAGAAGTAGATGATGTGGTTCCTGACGAGGTTCAGGTTCACACCATCTGGCCACGCAGGGTCGGAGCAGCCGTTCTTCTTAATGTCATCCCATCGCAAGTACGCGGCATCAAGCTGCGCCCTAAGCTGGGATTCGTTCATCTCCTCGATGGGAACGTACTTGCTCACGTTCGCACCTCCTTGCGGAGTTCTTCGGCGGCGACATCGGCGGTAAATCGGTCAACGCCGAGCTTTTCCAGCCGCCGGTAGGCTGCCTCCTTCTCCTTCGGGGTCTTTGCCCGGATGAGGTCGGTAATCAGGTCGCTCAGCATAAGCCAGCCTCCTCTCTCGTGATGATTCCGTGCGTCCACGGCCCAGTGTAGATGCCGATGCTTGGGAACAGCCACAGCAGAATCTTCTTCATGGCATCGAGGTAGATGCGGTACAAAGCGTTCTGCGAGTTCAGGTCGAGGTCAGAGTTGACGTCTTTCTGAATCAGCTCGACAGCAGTGGACCATTCGTTGTCCTCAACGGCAACGTAGAACAGCGGGCTTTCGAGAATCGCTCGCCGAGTCCTTGAAATATTCTCGTTCGTTTTGCTGAAATCAGGAAACCGATTCATGAAGTCATCGGAGAACGATCTCAGGTCGTAATCTTCCTCATCGACGCTTTCGCACTCATCGTACTCCCAGCCCTTTTCTTCGGGAGAATCGGTGCCGAACCAGTAGCGGAGCTTGCGGTCATCCATGTCGTCATCAGCGGCATTGACCTTCCGGTAAACAGCCGTGTAGTCATGGTCGATGTAGAACACCCCTTCGTAGGGGCCAGTGGTGCAGACATTTCCGCGTCCCATAGTCATTCCTCCTCGCGGTCTTTGAGCAAATAACCTTCGAGCAAGCGGTCGATGTACGAAACAGCGTCTCCAATGCAGCTTTCGATGTTGCTCATCATGTCGTTGATGGCAACAAGGTCATCTTTGTCGCTCAAGCCGTGGGAGGCGTTGGCTCTGTCCCACAAAGCATCGACAACAGGGTCGAGCTGATTGCTCATTTCTGAGAGCTTTTTAGACATCTCGTTGAGCAGGTGCGCATCAGCATCAGAGAGCAGCGCGACATACTCGTCAGCCATACCTAACTTCCTCCTCTCAGAAAACAGTGCAGATGATGAACAGGACGAGTGCGAGGTCCAGAGCCGCGATGCCGACGGTCTTGAGGGCCGAGATCAGGCGGGTGCGGTCTGCATCCTGCTGACGGCGGGCTGCACGGCGACGCTGCTGCTCACGGCTGTCGAGGAGACGGATGAAGCAAGCCTCATCGTTGGCGTTAAAGGCGGGCGCGTTATTGGCGTTCAACATACTTTTTTCCTCCAAAAATCTGTTGTTTGATAGATTGTAACTTTATTCTAGCTGGAATTTTCCAATTTGTCAACCGATTTTTCCAGCCGTGTTGAAAATTTGCTGGAGCTTTCCAGTTTACCCGGGAACTTTTCGAGAATTACCCGGGAAGACCTTGGCGACAAGCTCCTGCATCGCGCCGCATCCACCAGCGATGTTCACGAGCTTCTTGTACTTAGAGATTTCTTCGAGGTACAGCTCACAGGCGGTGCGGTTCAGGCGGTAGAAGGTCGTATTCTTGTGCTGGGAGTTGAAACCGCGCACGAGCTGGAAGTTCTTCCGGGTCTCGCTGTCGAGGTACGGCATGATGCGCTCATCAATGCGCCGCACAACCTTGAAGTTGCTGGTGCTGAACAGCTCGGCAATCTGCTTCGTGGTGATGCAGCCAGCAACAGGCTTGTCAACGCACCTGTCATCCTCGACATCGCGCAGAAGCGGCGCGGAGGACGCAGGAGCGGGCTTTGCCGGTTCGGGCTGGAGTTTCCTTGTCGGAGGCTCGGAGGCGCGTTCTGGGGCTTCTGCTGGCGGCTCAGGCGCACCATGCAGGAACATCATAACAGCCCAGCGGAAACCGGCGATGAATCCGCTCTCCTCATACTCCACGGCAAAGTCCATTGCCTTTTCGAGCAGGGCGTTCTGGACGGTGTTGCTGCTCCGGGTCTCATTCTCGACGTAATCGGCGAAGACGTCGTAGTCACGGACTGCGGCGGCGGTGTGCCGCTCCTTGCAGTTCGTGGAATCAACGTAGTCGCAGAACATCCTGCTGATGGCCTGATCGCTGTACACAGGCAGCGTCATCGGGTTCTGGTTGGTCATAGGGCATCATCTCCTTACTGAATCTGGTCGTACCATGCAGTCAGGCCAGCCTTGGTCAGCTCCTGCTCCTTGGCAATGGCGGCAGCCTCAGACTGCGTGATAAGGCAAACGGTGCACAGCGGCTCGCCATCGAGGGGCGAAACGCCGGTCTGGTAGTAGACGGCATACAGTGCCATGTAAATCTCTCCTTTCAGCGGGACCACTTCGTGTTGTAGAAGCGGAATACGTAAACCTTGCGGTAACGACGAATCTCAGCGTAGAAGCCATTGAACTCCTCAAGCTGCTCATCAGCATACCGTTTCATGTATGGCAGGTAGTTGCTCTCAAAGATGGTCTTGCCATCAAGAACGAGCGAATACGGCATTTTGTGGGCCATCAGACGTTCACCTCCCCCGGCACATTCAGGCAGATGTAGAAGCGGCCATCGAGGTCCTCAACTTCCCAGAACCAGCCGCCGGTGTACTTGTCGTCCACAATCTCCTTGTCCTTCCACACGCCGTTGAGCATCGCCTCGTACACGGTGGAATCCCAGCCCTCAAACCGGGGGTCGCTGCCGAGGACGTTGAAGAAGCGGCGGAACGCGGTCTGCCAGCGGCGGCAGTCGGTGATGAAGTCAGCGCAGACATAGCCGTTCGGCTTGCCGACGATGCAGATGAGATCAACGTCCTGCCGGTGCGGGTCGTTTTCAAAATGAGCAAAATCAACGTATTCCTTAACTTTCATCGTAAACCTCTTGATTTCTCCTGCCGGCCTTGTTAAAATTAAAAAGCGGACTAGGAGGGCAGGTCTCCTAGTCGCTTCCAGAGCTTAGGCTTCCGTTCTTGTCAGGTGCGGGGGGTCTAGGCTCTTATTTTTTATCCGGGGTCTTGGGTGCGGGTGCGCGGTCTTGGGCTATGTACTTGAGGCAGTCTAAAACTTCCTCTGCCGTGTGGCCGTTGCTTTTCAGCCAGTCGGCCAACCTATCCAGTTGCTTGGCGGTCATAATATCAACTTCTTCCATGTGTGATACACCTCCTGCCTAGATGTTGAGCGGTCAAGCCGTTTTGGGCGGCCAGCGCGCTCTGTGCGGAATTTTCATGCAGTTACCTCCTCAGTGGATTTTTGGTGTTGTTTTGGTAACTTTATTATCGCACAAGTTCATTCATTTGACAAGCGAAAATCTACGATTTGACGTATTTTTTTACAAGAAAATGAGCGCACCTACCACACTCGGCGGGTGCGCTCTGTTCTTATTCTTCGCAGGTGTACTCGTCATTTTCCCTGCTGGACATACCGGCAAGGAAGACGCGGTGCTTGCCGTGCTGGTCGCGTACCAAGTCGCCGCCCATGAAGCAGAGAGTCTGCATCAAGCCCTGATAGCAAGCCTCGCTGGAAAGCCGCTGTTGATCGTTCAGCTTGGGATTGTGCATCATCGCCCACTGGGTATCCATAGAGAGCGCGGTGGTGCTCAGGCCGTTGCGAATCTGCTCAACGTATGCTTTATTCATATCCGTTCCTCCGTTCAACGTGTCGTATGTAGTTACTGCTCGATGAAGCTCTCAAGCTCATCGGCGTACTCGTCGAAGTTCCAGTTGCGGAACCACTCGATGTAGCCGTCGTACTCCTTCTTGAATTCGGGGTCGTTCTCGTAAGCACCATACTCGGCGATGTCGCCCAAGTCGCCGACGATCATGTTGGCGAACTCCATGTGACCAGCGAGAATCTGAGCGCGGACGTAAGCGTCGATGAGGTCGCCGATTTCCTTCCACTCAGGGGAGTAGATGGCAAATTCGTTGCGGCGGGCAAGCAGTTCACGGTAAGTAGTCATAGCATTTTCCTCCGTTTTCTTTCGTAGGTGTGTTGTTTTTGTACTTATATCTTCGCACAGGTGGCGGGCTTTTGTCAACCGAAAAATCTACGTTTTTACAGATTTTTTTGCGAAATCAGTTGACCTCGTTACCTCCGGCGTTTATACTGAAGGCAAACAAAAAGGGCGGCCATGCGGTCGCCAGAGAGGAGAATACTATGACAACGGAGCAGCTTATCAAGGTGGCACTCAGCTATGCCGGCATGACGCAGGCGGAGCTGGCAGACAAGATCGGGATGAACAAGTCAAACTTCAACGCCCGCATGAAGCGCGAATCGTTCAGCCGGATAGAGATGGAGCAGATTGCCAAGGCATTGGGGATGGAGTTCGTTTACACGTTCAAGATGCCGGACGGCAAAACAATTTGACCAGATTGACCCAGTTCATTTGACCATATATAACTAATATACTTTTTCTCTTATTCTTTATGGTCACGGACGTTCCATTGGACTGTCCGCGTGACATTTGACCCTAAATGCGTGAAACTACGGATTTTTCCAACAGAAATCCATAGAAAATGCAACATTTTCGTCGGGTCAAATTTCGGGTCAAAAAATGCGTCCGAATTTTGTCCGCGTGACCGTCCCTGTGACCGTCCGCGTGACATTTGACCCAAAATCCTCGGAATTACAGATTTTACGGCTGGTTCACTGCGTCCGCGTGACGTCACACGGACTGTCCAATGGACGCGGTTGACCCGCCGTTTTGAGCATCACGAAATCAAAACTGGAGGAACAAAATCATGGGGCAAACCAATATCAGGTACACCGATGAGAGCATCAATACGGCGTTCAGTGCCTTCTACGTCATCCCGGAATACCAGCGCGAGTATGTCTGGGAGAAAACGCAGGTCAAGCAGCTTATGGAGGACCTGCTGGATGCCTACACAAGCGACAAGAACAAGGCGTACTTCCTCGGCACAATCGTAACGTGCAGTGCCAATGGCGATTTCGAGTTGGTGGATGGACAGCAGCGGTTGACCACGTTCTTCATCATCCTCTGCATCGTGAAGAAGCTGTACGCGGAGTACGGCATCCCGACAGCATCCATCGACCAGCTCATCTGCGGAACGAGCCTAAATCAGTACGGCGTTCCTGTCACGCGGTATCGGCTGGAGCTTCAGCACCAGAACGTCACAAACTGCCTTGAGCTGATTGCAAAGGGCGAGCCTCGACCGAGCGATGTTTCAAAAACAGGAGGCCGCCTTTTCGATGCGGCGGAAGTCGTTGAGCAGTTCATGCGGGATAACTTCGCCGACATCACAGCCTTCGGTCCGTTTGCGGCATTTCTGCTGTACAAGTCAAGCTTCGTGCGTATCGACACGCAGAACGTGGTGGACGCGCTGAAAATGTTCGAGACAATCAACGAGCGCGGCAAGAATCTTGACCCTATCGACCTGCTGAAGAATATGCTGTTCACAAACGTGCAGCCGAACCAGTTCGCTGCGCTGAACACCGAATGGAAGTCGGTCATCAACGAGCTGGAACGAATCGACGAGAAGCCGCTGCGCTTCCTGCGCTACTTCATCATGGCAAAGTACGACGTTTCAAAAGAGCCGAACGGCGTTCTCCGTGAAGACCGTATCTTCGCATGGCTCAAAGCAAACAAAAAACAGTGTCCGTATGCGTCCGCTCCGTTCAAATTCGTCCAAGGCATGAAAGATTCGGCCTCATTCTATGCAAATTGCAAGAAACCTGCAAATTCATGGGGGGGGGGTACTAGAAGTCTGAAAAACATCCCCCTGCTGGCGGGCACATCATACCGTCTGCATTTGATGCTTCTGCTGGCGGCCTCGAACATGGAGCCAGCGGTGCTTGACCGATTCGAGATTCTGGTCGAGTCCATCGTTTACTACACGGTCATCAACAGGGTGACAACGAACGACATCGAGCGCATTTTCGTGAAGTGGTGCGGGCAGATCAGGGGTATCAAAACCTCCGATGAGCTGGACACATTCATCGGCTCATCAGTCCTGCCGGAAGTTAGCCGGTGGAAAGAGGACAACGAGGCAAACTTCATGCGGCTCGGCCTGAACAGTATGCAGCAGTACAGAGTCAAGTTCATCATGGCAAAGCTCGCTGCCTATGTGAACGGTCTCCGCACAGGCAACGGCATGACCGATGAGCCGACAAGCGAGGAGCTGTCTCGTCTCATTCCTTGGTCGTTCGAGATCGAGCACATCATGCCGCAGACCTGTGCAGATAAGGCGCAGTATGGCGTAGATGAGGACGAGTTCTCCATCATCGTAAACCGCCTTGGCAACCTCACGCTGCTGGAAAGCACTATCAACCGCTCGATTCACAATAGCACCTATCAGGACAAATGCGCGGATTACAGGCAGTCCACAGTGTACCTTACATCATCCCTGCCGGAGCTGGTGGACGTTGGCAAGAACAACGCCATCACGAAGGCGAACGAAAAGCTGAAGGCGTGGCCAGAATGGAACAAGACCTCAATCATGGAGCGTCAGGCCATGCTGTACAAGTTGAGCGAGGAAATCTGGATGAGTGATGCCATCTGGAATCCGAAGAAATCTGCATAAACAAAAAAAGACCCCCTCCGGCCATATAGGTCAGAGGGGGTCTTGCTATACAATTATGCCGAGTGCGGCAAAATGGTCATCCATCGCGGTGGAGCCACCGGGATGGTCGATTTTGTTGACGTCAACAAAATGGTCGATGATTTGACGGCATCAACAAATCATCAGAAGCCGTTCTGCTTCATGCGGTCGTAGGTCTTGTCTGCCTCCATTGCCGCCTGAGTGAAGCTGTTGTTGTACCACCAGTTGATGAGGGCGGTGACAGTGGTGATGCCGGTGGTCACCAACTGTTCCACGGTGGAGCTCTCGATGGGCAGCGGGGACTTGCCGAATGCGCTGAGAATCTGGTTTGCCAGAGCCAGCAGCAGTGCGGCAGTGCGAGCGATGGTGGCGGCGGTAATCTTGTTGGTGTACTTCATGGTATTATTCCTTTCTCAAATCAGTTATCGTGAATAGGCAGGGCCTTGGCTCTGTTGAAAAGCTCCGTCCCGGTTCCATTTCCGCCTAAAGCGTGGTAGCTTCGGTAGAGGTATTCGAGGTTTTTCAGGCCAGCCATGTCGATATACCCCTGCTGGATATAATGCTGGCAAGCCTGATAAATGCGGTCGTGCAGAATCGCCAGTACGCCGTCGAGCAGAGCTTTGTACTTGATGGCCACCGCGATGACAGCAGTACCGAGAAGCCCAAACGCCCACTCAGCCCAATACTGGATGATGAAATCCCACATCGGCATCACCCCCTCTCACAGATACTTGCTTGCGCCAGACAGTGCGGTCCAGCTCTTAGGACCGCAGATGCCATCGGGCACGAGGCCGTGCTTCTGCTGGGCGAGCATCAGAGCCTTGGTCGTACCAGAGCCAAAGATGCCGTCAGCGTTGACCTTCAGGAGCTTCTGGAGCATGATGGTCGCGCTGCGATTTGCAGCTCCAGAGCACCCCTGTTTGATGGTCGGGAGGATAAATGCGTTGTAGCTGGTACTGGGGTACTGTCCGGGCGTGGTGCAGAGCCATGTGGCCTTGCCGCCCCGCGTGTCGGTGTGTACGAATGCTCCCCTGCTGTGCCAGTAGATGCCGATGCCGCCAAACCCGGCTTTCTGGGCCAGAATGCCAAGACAGACAGGGTTGACGGAGCGGTCTTCCGTTCTCCAGTCGGCAGCGATGCCGTACAGATGACGGCTCTGCTTGCTGCCGCCGACTTTCTTGCTGGCGTTGTGGCTGACACAGCGGTAGCCGCTGGTGATACGGATTTTCTTGCCGAGCTTGTCCCGGATGCCCTGAATCTTATCGGCAAGCTCCTGCTCGATCATTTGCGAGTTGCACCCACAAGGGCAAGCGAACTCGCTGCGTGTGAAGTTCTCGGTCAGGGCGGTCTTATCGCCGCTCTTGAATGTGACAATACTCACCTTGAGCCTCCTGTATCTGGCTCACCGCAGAGCGAACGGCGAGCTTTCTTCGGATTCGGCCAAACGCTCTGCTTCGTCCATGATGGCATCGGTCACATCATCCTTGCCGCGCTCATACGACTTCCAGATGAGGTGATTATGGAGGTTTAACACCTTCTCCTCGTTCTCCTTGGTGCGCTGGAGGCCGAGGATGCCGTAGGCTGCCATTTCGAGCAGGTCGTGGCTGTAATACTCGCCCTTACGCATCGGCTTTGAGAAGGGCTTTAACAGCGGCCTGATAACGCTCAGGCACGTCGTCAATCGTGATCTTGTGCATCCTGATCTGCATAGCATAGAACTTAGCCATTGAGAACAACCTCCACAAACTCCATAAAGGCACCTTCCAGTGCCTCGACGCGCTCAGACAGCGTAGGCTCATCATTGCGCTTGGCATCATCGTCTTCGGCCTCCTGCTGGGTCTTGCCGCTGGCAATGTCCCACCAGTAATCAAATTTGGCAGCCACATCATCGGCGGTCACTTCACCGCGATAGCGGTACTGCATCTCCTCGCAGGAGAACGCAGAGGACTCCTGCTCGACGGAGTTGCCGTCGTCATCGGTGACGGTGTTGGTCAGGGTGCATTCCTTGATGTTGCGGCGCAGAATGATGTCCGTGCCAGTGCTGACAGGATGCACCTCAACAGCCAGAGGCTGCAACGAGTAGAATTCTTTGCTCATTTTTCACATACTCCTTTCGGCCATGTGTACTAACGCTCTGACGAGCGAGCTTCAATAACGGATAAAAGCGATATGCTGCGGCGAACTTCACACTATCGGAGAACTTCACCCAGCCCTTGTAGGCAGTGATGCGGCAAGCTCTCCACCACGGCAGATAGCCGAACCGCTTGATGTCATTCCATGCTCGCAGGACTTGCTTGCGGATGCGTAGGAAAATGCGGCCTCGGATGATGGTGTAGGTTCTGCGAATGACAAAACCCATCATGTCCACGCCTTCGGTGCGCCGGTGGCTGCCAGCGGCTCTCTCACGGTGTACCTCTTTCTCATTATCGAACGTGTCTGGCCGGTAAATCTGCCACGCAGGTTTGATGTTGATGCCGAGGTGGTCCTTAGCCCACTTGGTCGATTTTCGTATGACCTTGACGAGCTGCGAATAGAATCCGAACAAAGAAAAATCGTCCGCATAGCAGACGATTGCTTTGACGTATGCAGTTCGCACTCCACGGCGGCATTGAGCAAGGCTCATTGCGTACCGCAGGACATAGGACATGACGTAGTTGAACAGCCATGTGGAGAGGTAGCTTCCGATGCAGAGATGGTCGCCCGGATAGTTCTCCATCAACGCGCCGACAAACCACAGCAGCGGCTTATTCTTACCGATGTCGCGGTTCAGCAGGGTCATGGAGCATTCGACGGTGACAGAGGGGTACGCCTTCTTGACATCGCCTTTCGCCACGGCAATATTGCACTTCAGCTTTGTGCGGAGGATGCGTTCGATTTTCCGTTTGCCGAGGACTTGGCCACGTCCGGGGATACTGCCGTATTGAACCGGGAGCAGTTTGGCGCGGAACAGGGGCATCAACGCTTCAACAGCGATGTACTCCAAGACCTGCTGTTTCGGGCTTTCTTGGCAGATGTCACGGAGCTTCTGCGTAAGACCGTCAACACGCTGGAAGCAGCGAATCGGCTTCAGGCCAAGGTTTCGCTCGTTGATGCAGGATGTGAGATAGTCGTTGTAGGCGGCGATAGCTGCGTTGGTTTTAGGCCGGTCATTGTGCTTGTCCAGCCGCTCAAAAGCAATCTCGCTTTTCTTTATAAGGCCAGTATGAACCAGTTCGCGCTGGAAGTCGTTCCGTTTCAACTTGCCCTTGAATGCTTTAACGGTAGCAGGAAGATTGAATGCTGCGGAGTCGATGTTCACCTCCGCTGGTTTGCATCTCGTGATCGTACTTTGCTACCTTCTTTCTGTATATCATCTGGTTACTATCGGTGGTCTTCCCTTTCAGTACCAACCTCCGCCGGTTTCAAGCAATTTTCGCACATAAGCGAGGATGCTGTGGTGCAATGATTTTCGGATATACATTCCGCTCGTAACCAGTTGCGCCAAGAGAGCCGTTCCAGTTCGCGTTCCCGACCGAATTGTTCGAGTTGCGGCAAGCCACACCGTCATTGCCACCGTCATTGAGGTTGCCGAAGCACCACCCAGCACGGAGACCAGAGGTGGACGGTTCGCAGTTGAAGCCGGCCTTCTTAATCACCACAGTACCCTTTTCGTTTCTTGTACAAAAAACGATGAGGGGCTTGCTGCCCCTCTTGTCCAGAGGACAATTCCCCCCGCCGTTACCCGGCAATGTCAGGTGCGCCAAGAGAGCCGTTCCAGTACGCGTCCCCGACCGAATAGTCCGAGTAGCGGCAAGCCACACCGCCACCGCCACCGCCATAGAGGGCGCCGAAGCACCACCCAGCACGGAGACCAGAGGGGGACGGTTCGCAGTAGAAGCAGGCCTTACAGCCGACTCCACTGCCGCTTGCCTGAACGCCAGTGGGCCACTCGATGTCTCCACAGTCGGTATCCTCGATATACTGCCAGTGCCAAGAGGTCATAAGGTCTTTCGGCAGGGTCAGCGTCAGGTTTTCCTGCTTGACATAATCCTCGGTGATGGCAGTGCCGCTGACCTTGCTCTGGTCTTTGCAAACGTAGCAGTCAAAGATGAAGTCCTCATTGGCATCCTTGCCCCACTGCCACAGCTCATCGCTGATGATGAGGTAGGAGCCGTTCATAAACTCGACCTTCTGGAGCAGGCCGGGTTCCTTGCCGTTGGCGGCATTGTACTTGCTGCCGTCAGTGCCAAGAACATCATCGTTCCAGCCGGAGAAGTACGGCATAGTGCTCAGGAGAGTCTGGTCTTTCACGGTATCAAACGTGTCGGTGACATTGACATACACGGCAGAATACTGGCTGTCAGCGATAGTCACAGGCTCAATGGCGGTAATGCGGACCTCGGTAGCAATATCGTGAACATCGGCCACGTTACGGTCAGTAGAGCCATCGGTGTCAGTGCCGATAGACACCGCACTGCCAACGAACAGGTTCGCGGCCTGAGCTACGGTCAGAATGAACCGCTTAACGCCGGTCTCTGCAACGGCTGCCTTGTACTGGTAGTTGTAGGAGGTGCAGCCCTCGATGGTGCCGGAGTTGCCCTTGCGAGCGTACTTCAGGCGCATCATGCGGTCGAGGAATTTCATCAGAGACCCAGAGCCGCCGGAATACTGAGTGCCGCGAGTACGCCACAGGGCTACGCCAGAGGTGTGGCTGGTGTAGTTGATGGGTGCGAGGCCGGTGCCGCAGGTGGCCTTGCCGCCGACCTTGCCAGCGTAATACTTCGGGTGGGCGATATAGGCGTAGACATGGCCGGTGCGGTCCTTGCCCTCGCGCCACTGCTTGAAGCCGGTGGTCTGGTGGCACTTCATCTGGAGGTGCTGGTAGCCGTCAGCCCGCCATTCACGGACAAAGGTGTTCTTCTGCAACACCCAGCACAGATGCTCGCCGGAACGAACATCATCGAGATCGTCGATATGCTCGACGTAGAAGATTTCGTGGCTGCCGTCTTCCTTTTTCTCGGCAGCGACCTCAACGCACCAGAACTGGGGCAGGTGTGCGAAGTCGTCGCGGCCCGGAGTGGATGCGGTAGACGGAGTGCAGACGAGGCCAACGCTGTCATCGGTCAGCTCGCCGATAGCACTGGTGCTGGTGGCATACAGCGGAACGGTGCAGCCGTGAACGCGGTCATCGTCCAGCACGTTGCCAAACCAGCGTTCGAGCATCTGAACCTTGCTGTACTTGCTGGAATCGTACTGAGCCTTCCACCATTCGATGAACAGGCTGTCCACCTCATCCTTGGTGGTAGCCTGAGCGACGAGGTGCTTATAGCACAGGTCAGCCGTACCGGGGGTGGCACAGCCGGCAGCGATAGCCCGCTGGATTTCGTTGGCGTGTTTCAGCGTGGTGTCGCGGGGGAAATTGATTACCTGATCTGCCATGGGTTAGTCCTCCTTGATGATAAAATTCAGGCCGCCATCCGTTTCGTCGAATGCGGCCTGTACCTTACGGTTTTCGATAGCGATGATGCGCCGGTGGTTTTCTGCCGTGTTTGCCATCAACTGCTTGGGAGCCGCGTTGATGTTGTCGGCATGGTTGGTGTCGGTCGTCTCGGTAATCTCGATGGACTCCGAATAGGCCGCCGTCTTGGGGTCAACGGTGTATTTCTTCATCCTGTACTCCTTCCTGTCGGCTTAGAACACGTCGTCCAGAGTGTAGGTCATCTGGATGTCATCGTCCTTGCCCTTGGCGGTAAAGGTCTTGATACAGACGAGGTCGTTGCTTGCATCATACAGGCCGATCTCGCTGATGCTCTTACCTGCCAGCTCGCTCTCAGTCAGGGTGCATTCGTAGCGGATGGAGGTGTCGGACAGAACGCTGTAACCGTCGATTTTCTTGCGGTACATCTCAGCGGTCAGGGTGGTCTGGTTGTCAGTCGGCGGGACGACCTCGCCTTTGCTGTTCACGCCGCCAGAACCAAAAGCCATACCGACGATTTTGGGCAGGGAGATGATACCTGCTCTCGCCTGTACGAGCTTCTTTCTGGCGGTCTTGGTGATGATGACATTTTTCGCCATTTAGATAGCCTCCTTGTGATACTCAGAATCAAGAATCCTTGTGCCATCCAGCCTGAGAGAGCCATTCAGGTACGCAAGGTCCTTTCGGGTGATGAGTGTGACATCCTCCATTTCCTCGGAAATACGAGGGGTCGTAGATGCCACAGCAGCGGATACAGGCCACGGCTGCCGGGACTTATCCAGCAGCTCGCTGCCGTCCAGTTTGGCAGAGCCATCCAGCTTCAGCGTGGTCCAGAAGTGGACTTCTCCGTCATACTCAACTCGGCCACCGGCATAGTCCTCGGAAAGCTCGGTTTTCAGCGGAATACGGAGCCGTCGGATGACGGCCTCATTCTGTGTAAAGAGTTGTCCGAGCCTATACTTGATGGCTGTCGGCCAGTCTTGCCTAGACCAGTTGAGCGTTTCGGAGCCATCCAGAAGGACGGAGCCGTCAAGCCGCAGAGCTGGCCAGAAATACACGGCCATTTCTTGCCGCGATTTCAGCCCGGTATACTGCTCGGTCACGCCGTACTGGAGCCAAATCCTCATTCTGTTCAGGTCGATGCTCTGCGGGGTGTAGAACTCACCCTGCCGGTACATCAGGCCAAGAATCAGGTCGTACTCGCGCATGGAATCAAGCAGCATGGAGCCGTCGAGGTATCCACTGCCATCAAGCAAAGCCGCCCTCCAGAATGGAACGACGGCTTTGATGTTGATATTCCGCAGGAGCATCTGTTCAAGCGTGGTACAGTCGAGAACAGTGTCCATGCGGTCGATGATCGTGTAGGTCGTGTGCGACTGCTTGGCGGAATCCAGCAGCCGCTTCACAGCCTTGGTGTTCAGCGAGCCATCGCCTACGAATACAGCGATGAACGTGTTCGGATGGCTGACCTTATAGCCATACTTGCCGCCATCGTGGATGTCTGCGATATTCGCCCAGAAGCCGGTGACGTTCGCCAGCATGGTCTCAATGCGGTACGGAGTCATCGGTGCGCGTTGGTCGCGCTTCTCGTAGATGAGCTTCCTGCGCTCGTCATAGGAGAGATAGTCGCGCACAGGCAGCCCCCACTTGAGCTCATGGTACATCAAGCCCCATGTGGCGGTTTCAGGGAAGAACTGAAGAGGAAGCTCTTCTGCAATAAGCCGCTCGGCCTCGTCAAATTCAAGGCCCATGACTTGATACAGCCACTTGCCAACGTAGGACTGGTCATAGAATCCGGGGGTGACCGTGGCAAGCATATTCTGTGCGCTTTGGCTGGTGGGAAAATTTTCAAGGTCAATTTTCTTAGCCCTCATTCAGTGATACCTCCTAGCTGAACTTCACAGTGCCGGTGGCAGGGTATTCGATGTTCGCCAGCGTGATGTTGTTCATGCTGCCGTTCATCATAAATTCAGAGAAGTCAGTCACGCCAGAGATGTCGGTCAGCAGCGGGCGAATATCGTTGTACCGAAGGACGTTGTTGGCCTTGGCCTCCTCGTACTTCGTCTTGACCAATGCCTCAAACTGCGCCGTGATTTCCTCGATGGAGGTGTGCTCACTGTCGTAGATGAGGCCGGTACAGGTGTAGTTCACGCTAACAGTCGTGGCCGCTGCACAGGTCAGTTCTGCGCAGCCGGTGGGCAACAGGCGGGATGCCCGGTCTGCCGGCGACACGATATGGTTGAACACTGCGTCGATAAGCTCCTTGTTCGCGGGCTGGCCGTTTCCATCAACCAGAACAAGCCGGACAGTGCCGGGGCCTTTCCATGCGGGGTCAACGATGCAGTCCCCTGCCCCAGCTTCTTTCGCCCACCGCTTGTAGTCGGTGTCGTTGCCGAGGTAGGTCATGCTGTTGCTGTACTCAACAGCGATGCGGTCATAGAAGTCATCGTCGGTTTCACGCTCGGTGCCGCCGGTGATGCCATCCTTGTTCGTGATGGACGTGATGTTGTTGATGGGCTTCATCAGCAGGATAACGGTGTCGGCCTTGACGTTGGAGTTGGTTCCGGCCTCCACAGCAGTCACATTGATGTCGATGCTCCCGCCTTCAGGGATAGTGGCATCGGCATCAGACTGAAACTCGATAGAGGGTCCGTCGTTGGTAGCCGTGGTGCAGAAGACGGTCCCTGCCGGCAGCTCAGTGCCAGCGGAGCCGGTAACGGTGACAACGCCGGTAGCGCGGGCAGCCTCATGCCGCGTCAGGTGGACCTGCTGGCCATGGAGGTCCAGCCACTCATCCCATGCGTACTGCGGGTACGCGATCATCAAGGCTCTCAGCAGGTGGAAGTTGATGAGCTCAGACTTCTCAATGGCCGTTGGGCGGGTCATATCGTAGGGGAAGCCACCGGGCATATCGTCGATGTCGTCGGGCAGCTCGGCCATCATTCTACGGTGAATGTCATCGGCAGATGTTCCATCCATGAAGTCAGGCCGGGTAAATTCAGGTTGCATATCATCACTTCCTTTACACTGAAATTTGGAACTCGTCGTCCCATCCGATGCCCTTTACCACACAAGAGCAGTGCAGCTCATCGGCATCCCATGTGAACTCGAAGTTCCGTACATACTCGGTGCGGGGGTTGACCTTCAGGGCTTCAGTGATGGTGCGCTCCACCATGGACTGCGCGACATCGTGGTCGTTGTCCTTGATGGACTCCATCTCGGTGCCGATTGAGCGCGGGTACGCAAGGCACTGGTAACGCTCTGTCTGCGCAGCCTTGAAGCACCAGATCATAAACGCCTCGCGGCCATCGCACTCCAGAACGCGATTGGAGCCATCGCGCACGAAGTCACCTTTTTCGGGGTCCCACTTCATACTGCGGTGGTATTCCTTGTCGATCTGGGCTTCCTCATTGATGACTTCAGGCACATCGAAGGTCGGATACAATTTCTGTGACATGGTGTGCCCTCCTTACGAGCTGACGATGATGTCAACCACAACAGCTTCATTCTGTACCCACGCAACCAGCACCCGGTCTCCGGGTTTCAGGCTGCGCATTTTTTCAGGGACGAGAACGTGATGCTGATGAGCACCTTCAGAGCCGCCGCTGCCGGCACTGCTCTGCGGTGGGTCGGGCGGGTCGGGCTGCCCAGCGGCAGGTGTGCCAACCATGCCAGAACACGCCACACCGCGTGAATCAAGCAGTGTCGTAACCTTCAGGTGGTTATGCTCGCCGCTGCCGGGTTTGCCGATATTCTGGGTCTTGGCGAGGATGTCGCCGGTCTTGCCATAGGTGAGCTGCCGCAGAACGTGGTAGTCACCTTTCGGAATCGGGATGGGGAACGTGTTCGTCACCAAGCTCTCGTCATCCTTGATTTCGCCAAAGTCGAGGACAAGGGAGCTTTCGCCCTCCATGTGCTTGACGATGCGTTTTGCGATAGCCTGCCCCAGCCTGTTTGCGCCGGTGCTGGAGTCCATATCCATAGGCACTCACCTCCTAATCGAATGTGCCTTCATCGACCCAGCCATAAACATTGCTGGAGCTGTCAGCGTGGATGAGATGCCACGGATGCGCCCCGCCGTTCTTACTGCATGATGGGTCTTTCGTGATCTTTGCCTTTCCTGCGGTGGCCTTATAGCCCTTGGCATCAGCGTAGCTGCTGACGTAGTGCATACCGCCGTGGAAGTTTACGATGTCCCCTACCGCGTGTTTTCCGCCGGAATCGCTATCCTCATCCGGGGCTTTCAGGAGGTCGAGGGTCATCGTCATGGAATCAGCGTTGTGGACAACGCCTCTGGCGTAGTACATCCCATGCGATGTGCCGGCCTTGAGGCAGACAAGGTGTCCTTTGCGGAGCCATGGGATGTCAGGGGCGTTCACAGACACCTCCTCAACCACCTTGCCGTTCTCATCGAGGATAGCTTGGGCGGCGGACTTGGCATCTGCGAGCTTTTCATCGGACCCGCGCCGGTAGATGCGCTGGCGCGTTCCGTACTCGGTCAAGCCGGTCAGCGTAGCCTCGACGCTGCTCTGGCCGGATTTATTTTCCTGACCAACGACCTTGACCTTTGTTACAAGGTCTTCGGTGCTGAGGCTGTTGCTGACGATGAGCGTGTTGTCCAGCTTGAACACATAGACGGAATCGTTGCCGCCGTATGGCACAATATCTGCCTTGCCCTTCGTGGCGCGGATGATGCACTTCTCGCCGCCCTTTTTGACGGCATCGTCCAGCAGTTCAAGAATGATGTCCGAGAGGTACTTGTTCTTGAACGTCAGCTTGCCGTGGGTGGCGTTGGGGCCTTTGTACTCGCCAATAGGAACCTCCCACTCATCGAGGAGCTTCTGGATGGCAGACTTCGTGCCTGTGCCATCTGGCAGGTACAGATTGTCTTGGCTTCGCTGGAGCCGATACATCTCATCATAGCAGATGCAGGATAGGTCGCTGGCAGAGGAACGGTCTTGCGGGTTCCACTTCTCAGCATACCCGCGAGCCACCTCCCCATTGAAAGAACCGCCATCGCTGGCGGTTACTACAATGAGGCTTCCGGGCTTCACAAGGCTGGAAAGCTGACCTTTCGAGGTATCATCGTTCCGCGCCTTGAACGTCAGGCGCATGGAGATTTCCTTTGAGCTTTCCTCCCAGCCGAGGCCCTGAATGTAGTTCTTGATGTTGTACTGCGTACCATCATCGCCGATGACGGACACGCTGTATTTAACTTTCGAGATGTCTACCATTTCGGGCCTCCTACGGAATAATCAACGAAACGCCGGGATAAATCCATTTGCCGCTGTCGCTGCTCTTTTTGCCGTACTTCTTGGCGGCAGACTCGATAGCGTCCTTGTTGGCATCGTAGATTTTCTTCCACTGCGAACCATCTCCATATTGCTTCTGCGCTATCTTCCAAAGACTGTCTCCCTTGACGATGGTGTAGTTCTGGCCGGAGCCAGTAGTGGCCGCAGCAAGGTCGATGCGCGGGATGGTCTTCTTCGCATAGGAATCGGTGTTCAGCTCATCCGTGGTGTAGATTTCGAGGGGCTTTTTCTGCTCGAACGTGATGGAGTATTTGAGATTGCCGAACGCGCCGTAGCCAGTGACCTCGAACGAGGATACGGTAACGTCGATGTTCAGCCAGATGTCCGTGACGATGAGGGTCAACACGGTTTCGTTCTCGATGTACTCCTCGATGATGCTCCTGCAAGCCGCAGGGGGCATCCAGAGCAGCCGATTGACGATGGGCTCGTTTCGCCGCTTGAATCCAAAAAACTCGCTGCTCCACGAAACGCTGGTCACATCCGTGCCGCGCGGGACCTTGACGGTGCCGCGAGAGATGGTGTCGAAGGTCTGGTACTTGGCTCCGTACTTGACCGCGATCTGCTCAGGCATAATGGAAAAGAGGAACGGAGTTCCGTTCCCTCCCGGTATTAGGCAAATCATACGCCCACCCCCTTCAGCGGCATATTGGCGAACACTTCTTCCAACTTAGAAGCAATCTTGCCGCACAACTCATCGGTAACGTCCCCCATGTGCCGCCGGATGACGGCCACGATTTCGTCGTCAGACTGGCCGCCGCCGGAGATGTTGAACTCAGGGCTGACCTCGACCTTGACGGTGACGTTAGGCTGCACGGTGGTCTGCTGGGTGCTGGACTGAGTATTGGAATTGTTGATGGAACTGGAGTAGTCCTCAGAGAGCGCATGAGAGTCGATAGGAGCCTCATTTACGCTCTGAGTGAGATAGTTTAGTGTTTCGGAGGAAAGCGCGTTGTAGGACGTGAGAGAGCCGGTAGAGCCAACACCAACAAGACCGCCGTTTGCGTGGGCGGTGATGCCGAGAATTTCACCAGCCTGCTGGTACAGCTCAACCGCCCGCTCCCTTCTGCCGGGAACAAGCGGAATGATCATCTCCGGGCCTTCCTCGCCGACCCACGACAGCTCTCGGCCATTGACCATGCCTCCAGACGCATGACCGCCGATGCTCATGCTGTGGTTTCCAGCAGCGTAGGGCGTGACGGTCTTGCCGGTGACGGGGCTGGTGTAGCTGTAAGAGCTGCTTGCGGCAGGGCTGGAGGAGAACAATCCAGAGGATGCGGAGTAGGTCGAGCTGACAGTGACATGGGGTTTGACGTTGACGTAAGCATCCTTCTCGAACGGCGTGTCGGAGATAGCATCCAGCTCGTCGCTGGTGGCATCTCTGGCAGCATCGCCGAGACCGCTGCCCCGGATGGAGTCAGCGAACGAAGATGGCATGGAGTCCGCAACGGATTTCAGCAGGTCGATGACGGCGGCTTGCGTTTCAGCATCCATGCCGTTCAGGTCGAACCACTCCACAACATCAGAGTTAGTCCACTCCGCCACGTTGGGGTTGTCCTTCAGCGCGGCATCCATGGCCTGTTGCAGTTTTTCGGAGGTCGTGCCTTTCAGGTCGGGAAGGATGCCGTCGAGGGCATCGCTGTATGCCTCAGCAATGGAATCGAGCTGGAACGATTCGACCCGGACCTGAAGGTCGGAGATTTGGGCGTGGTAGCCATCGGTCAACGTCTGGACCTGACGATAAAACTCGTCTTGGTCGATTGCGCCGGTATCGAGCTGGAGCCGGAGGTTGGTAAGGCTGACTTCCAGTGCGTCATCGTACTGGCTGGTCATGCTGCTGACAGCGTTCTTCAGCTCCTCCTGCATACTGGTGAACGACTCAGCGTCCAGAGCCGCGCCGCCGTACTTGATCTTGATGGCATCGAACTTGGCGTTTTCCTCTGCCGTGCTGACTTGGCTGGTGATGTCCTGAATCTGCTGTTGCAGACTGAGGATTTCGCTGTCGCCGTCGAGCTTCAGAACCCCGCCGTTCAATTTGATGTTCGCGTCGATGGCCGTGGAGAGCTTATCGCTCAGGTCATCGAGCTGGTTTCTGAAGGATGCGTAGGTGCTGTCCAGCATGGTCGTGTCGGCAGCGTCTCCCATGATGAGCTTCAGGGCGAGATTCGCCTCATAGTGCTTATTCTGGAGGTAGTCTGCGGTGCTGGACACCATCGTGGACACGCTGGAGCGGTACTCCTTGATGTCGGCCTCAGTTACGGTCATGCCGAGACTCATCTTCCAGTTTTCTTTGTCAAGATCGCTGACCGCTGCTTTCAGCGAAGTCAACGTGCTCTGGGCTTTCTGAGCCTGAGCGGTATAGCTGTCGAACTTGCCTTCCATTCCGTCAAAAACGATGGTGGAGGCAGCTTCCTTGATTTCCTCAAGGGAGAGGTGCAGGTCGCCAAAATGCTCGACAATATCGTTGGACACTGCATTTTGCAGCATACTACCGAACTGCTCTGCGCTTACGTCAGCATCGTTCATGGCATCGGTGAGAGCCTGAGTTTTGAAGTTCACGTTCTCAACGGAATACCCGGTGAGGTCATAGACCTTCTGCATCTTCTCTGTGACGAGGGTGGACGCTTTCGCGCTCTCCTCGTATTCCTTCTTGATGCGCTTGCTCTCGGCAAAACCAGCGATACCGCCAAGGCCAGCTCCGATGAGGCCGCCAACAGCCGTTCCAACGCCGGGAACGATGGAGCCAATCATTGCGCCTGCGGCAGCACCGCCAGCAACGCCGGTGAGCTTTGCCGCTCCTGCGGAGGTGTAGGCTTTCTGGTACTCCTCATCGTTGGACCGCTGGGCTTTGTACAGGTCGATGATGCCGCTGATGGCAGATACGCCGCCGGTGGCTCCTCCAGCGATAGCACCAAGGCCGAGCGCACCAAGCGCACCGGCTCCAAGGGATGCAGTGGCAGAGAGGTTTCCTGCGCCGAGGCCAATGGCTGCGTTCGCGCCAAGACCCATCAGGCCAGTGCCGGCGTTTGCAGAGCCGAGGATTGTTCCTGCAAGCGATGCTCCGCCGAGGGATTCCTGTGCGCCGAACACGCTCTTGCCTACTTTCAAAACGTCGCCGCCGATGCTCATAACCGGCATGGCGGCCTTTGCGATGATGGCCGCAGACACGACAGAGCCGAGGTCTGCGCTCTTGCCGCCCGGAAGCAGCTTTCCTGCGCTGGTCACCAGATTGCCGAGACCAGAGAATAGGTGCTCCTTGATGGTATCAAAATCGAAGCCCTCAGCAAAGCCGGTAGCGAACGCCTTACCGACGCTCGCTCCCTCGTTTACAGAATCCGAAACGTCGATGCCGAGGAGCATCATCAGCCCTGCGCCGAGGCCGGAACCGATGCCAGAGCCGATGTCGGACGCAATGTCAGAAAGGATGGATTTGCCGGTCGTTCCCCACCACTCCTTGAAGGGGTCGGCAACGATCTCGTTCCATGCGATGCTGACCTTGCCGCCGAAGTCTGCATTCTGCCATTCCTCGGTAGCGGTCATGTCCTTCACCTTGGCCTGAAGACGGTCATACTTGCGGTCTACGAAATCCATAAAATCGTTCAGGGCAGATTCAATCTGAGGCATGGATGCCGTCAGACCGTCTGCAATGGAGCGAACATACGGATTCAGCCGCTTGCCGAAGCTGATTTTCACGCCATCCACCGCGCTTTGCAGCAGGGTGATGGAGCCAGACAGGTTGTCGAGCTGGGTGTCGGCCATGCGCTCGGACGCGCCAGCAGCATTGTCGATGGCGTTGGCCAGCTTGTTGTAGTCGGTCTCGGAGGCGTTCAGAATGGCCAGCAAGCCCTTCTGCGCACCAGTGCCAGCAATGGCATTGGCCACACTGGATTTCTGCTCATCGTTCATGTTGGCGGTGGCATCGCGCAGCTCCTCGATGACATCGGCCAGAGCGCGGGCGTTGCCCTTGCTGTCAAAGAACTGGATGCCGAGGCCCTGCAAGGTGTCGAGGGCGTGGCCGGTGTTCGTGGACAGTCGGGTCATAATCATGTTCAGCGACGTACCAGCCATAGATGCCTTGATGCCGCTGTTCGCCATCAGGCCGGTCATCAGAGCCACATCCTGAATGGAGTAGCCGAGAGAACCAGCCATCGACGCAGCGTACTTGAAGGTTTCGCCCATCATCGACACGTTCGTGTTGGCGTTAGATGATGCGGCAGCAAGTACGTCGGAGAACATACCGGCATCGGACGCTTTCAGCCCAAAGGCGGTAAGGGCATCGGTCACGATGTCGGAGGTCGTGCCAAGGTCTTCATTCGACGCTGCGGCCAGATTCAGGATGCCCTCGATGCCGTCCATCATTTCCTCAGACTTCCATCCGGCCATAGCCATGTAATTGAATGCCTCAGCGGATTCGGTTGCGGTGAACTTGGTCGTTGCGCCCATTCGTTCAGCTTTCTTCGTGAGCTGGGTCAACTCATCGCCGGTGGCTCCGCTGACAGCCTGAACCTGAGACATCGCCGCCTCAAAGTCTTTCTGGGTGTTGACGGTATCGGCAAGGCCGAAGCTGACTCCAAAGAAAGCTCCAGCCTGAAGAAGCGGATTCTTGAGCAGATTGAGGACGGTACGGATGGGCGCGGTGGCGAGGTCGATGGCCTTCAGGGTAAAGCCCCATGTTTTACTGGTAAGCGATCTCAGGTTTCCTCCGAGAGCGGTGAGCACTGGAGTGATTTTCTCTTTGGCTTCCAGCGCGACCTCGTACTTCTCCTTGGCCCATTTTGCGAGCGACTTCTGGGTCTTATCGGCCTGTTCGTCGAACTTCGAGACGTAGCCACGAGTTCGGTCTACGGACTGGCCAGCTTTATCGGCAGCATCGCCGAACTTATCCAGCTTCTTGGTGGCGTTGGACAGGGCCGGGTCGATGTTGTCGATGGTTTCGATGGGAATTTCAATACGAATAGTTTCAGCCGTTGTCATCCCCTCCCTTCTGCATGGATTCGATGGCTATTCGCGTTGATGCGAGCATAAAAGCCTGTACGCCGCGAGGCTTTTGATAGAACTCGTCAGGGGTCATGCCGGTCTTCTGGAAGATTGAATGCAGGAGGTACAGCTTCCCACCGGACTGAATCAGTTTTTTGCGACTTCCTCCAGATTGGTGTCGAAGCCGCTCAACTGGTCGATAGCCTCCAGCACACGGTCCTTCTCACCTGCCAGCAGAGAGTATTCGATGACATCCAGCGGTCCCATGATCTGAACATCGCGGTCGCGCAGGGCTTCCCAGACGGTCTTGTTGTCCCACAGCTTCTCGCGGTCCTCCTTGACGGTGGCCTGATAGATGATTTCGGAACGGTACTTGGTGCTGTCCGTGTTCTCCGGGAGCTTCATGCCGAGCTGCTTATTGCGGACGTACTTGGTGTGCTTCTCGCGGCAGCGGTTGTAGTCATCGGCGTTCAGCGGATGGATGCGGAATGCGAAGAACAGGCGGCCGCCACGAACGATCTCGATGCGCTGGGTTTCGGTATTGCCAAAGCCAACGGCATCAATGAGGCCCTGAATGAAGGACTCCTCGTTGGCCTTGATGACGTTCTTGGCCTCCTCCTCGGTGTACTCGGTATTGTCGATTTCGGTTTCAGCGGCTTCAGCGGCATTGCTCATAAGGGAAACGCTTTTCTTAAAGTCAGCCATTTCAGTAATCTCCTTTGCATAAAACAAAAATGAGAGGAGGCTCGTTGCCTCCCCTCATGCGGGTCAAATGTTGTGTTTCAGGTTAGCGGCCAGTGCCAAGCAGACTTGCCAGCTTGGGCGGATTGTTGACAGTGCAGTTGAACTGACGCTTGATGGCATCGCCGACAGACAGGTTGTGGATGTCGATGTCGCCGTCGGGCAGGACATCGCGGTACATCACGCGCTCCTCAGAGTCGTTGCGGCCCTGAATAGCACCCTGAAAATTCCAGCGAGGAGAGTCGCCTCTCTCCATGGCTTCCATAACATCGGTGAAGAACTCATCGCTCTCGATGACCAGCTCGGTGAAGCTCAGGGATACCTTGTAGCTGCCGGGAGTAACGTGCTCCTGCATATCGCCCAGAACCTTGTAGCTGGCATTGGAGAAGTTTACGGTGGACTTGTAGGTTTCAACGGAGGCCACCATCACGCCGTTGTTGTTGTAGAACGCGCCGTCTTTGCCGCTTCTGGTGAAGCGGGAGTCGGCTGCGGACGAAGTATTGAGCATTTATGCTTCCTCCTTTACTGGCTGTCCGTGGTGTTGAAGCGGAACAGGAAATCGGTGTAGATGTGTTCAGCGGAATCCTTGTCGATGACATCGAGCAGGAACCATGCGCTGTCGCCTTCCGGGGAATATGCGGGGTTCAGGATGACAGTGCCGGAGGTCAGCTTGCTCTCAGCGATCATCTCATTGATGATGGACTGGAGCGCACCGATGATGGCCGCGCGACCGGGATTATCGTTATCTACCTTGGCGGCCATATCGTCGTTGGTGGTGTTGCAGCGGCGAATCAGCTCGTAGCGGGTCTTGGTGCGGCGAATCTTCTTCCAGCCCTCATCGCGGTCTGCGGGCGGGGTGATGAGGGTGTTGATGGCCTTGTCAATCCAGACCTGACCGCTCTTGTTCATGGTGAGGACGATGCAGCCGCTCTGCTCAGCCTTGATGATTTTGGTGTTGGACAGAGGCTCGCCCAGCCCAGAGAAGCCGTTGATGACGGCGTGGGTCAGCGAGGAGCTGGATGCAGTGGAGCCAATCAGACCAGCCAGACGTGCGGCGGTCTGGTAGCCGTCCAGCATGGTGCTGCCATACGGAACAGAGCCGTTCAGGACGTACATCATGCGCTCGTCGTTGAAGGCTGCCGCATGGCTCATGCGGGTGTCGAAGTCAGTGTCCTTCTTCTCGCCGACCACAGCGGTCATCAGAGAGCCGACATCCATCATGCGGGACATGAAGGACTGGACCAGCAGATGCACCGCGTTGTCCTCGGTGTCCACGCACAGCGTATTGATCTCGTAAGGCTCGGTCTGCTCCATGGCATCGGAGTACGCGCCGTTGTTGACGGTCGGGTTCGTGCCGGCGGTGAACATGGTCTGAGAGGTATCGGCCAGTTCCTTGGCGGTCTGGCCACTCTTGGCGGTAGCGATGAAGTTGCTGGAATTGGCAAATGCCTCAGCCAGCGCACCGGCCTCGCCAGAGCCAGCAGCAAACTCGACCTTTTCGATCTGCTTGGTGCCAGAGTAGATGATGCACTCCTTGATGCTCTCATCAGCCAGCGTCTTACGGACGGTGCAGGTCAGGGGCTTTGCGCCGGGATACTTGGCAGTCAGGGTGACAGCAGCAGCCGGGCTTTCGCCAGAGCTTTTCAGGTCGAGGGTGGCTGCCGTACCACCAGTGCCGACACGCACGGCGATGATGGTCTTTGCGCCGCCAGCGATGGCCTGTGCAATGGCATCGGTGGTCAGTGCATCGCCGAACACGTCCGTGTAGTCCTCATCGGAGGACATCTCAACAGCGGTGCAGAGCGGGCCGAAGTCTGCGCGGAACAGAACAGCAGTCACGCCGTTCACAGCACCAGCGGTTGCGCCAGTACCCTTCTTGCCGATGTGATAGTGCGCACCGGGGCGGATTTTCTTCTCGCCGGGAATATAGGAATCAGCCATATTAGTTGACCTCCTTGTTCAGAAAAGCTGCCACGACTTCCTTGGCCTTGGAAACGGTGCAGCTCTTGATGTTTGCGGACTTCATGGCAGCCTCGACGCACTCCTTCCGTGCGCCAAACAGTGCCGTGGCATTCGCAGCGAACTCGCTCACGCTGTACTCGGCCTCAACAGGGGTCGGAGCAGCGTCAGCAGAAGCATTTTTGCTTGCCATAGGTCTTACCTCCTAGTAGGTGATGTTGGGGTGTCTAAGCGGATAGCCGACGGCCTTGTAGCGGAGCAGACCGTACCGTGCGGTAACGAAAATCTGTCCATCCTTCAGGTAGTCGGATTTCAAATCTGCGATCATGTGGTCGATGTACATGGGCGACTCATCCAGCATCTCGACCTCTCCATCAAGAGAGAGGCTGTTGCCAACAGCGGCGGCCATCTTCAGGCGCGTTGGGCTGTCGGGGCAAAGAAGCGACACGGCAATCTTGCCGTTCATCCAGACGACGGTGTTGGTTTCCTCCAGCTTGTCGATGGATGTCAGCCGGCAATAAAAGACCGGGGCTTCTTTCGATGCCTCGGTCTCGTCGTCCATGTGGTCGATGCCTACAACAATGCTGTCCGGGTACATTCCCTTGATGTACCGTGCCATTGCCACAATCGGGTCAGGGTCGGTGGTTTCCTGACAGGGGTATTCGATGATGTCAAACCTGATTTCGGAGCCGATGAGCAGTTCGTTCTTCTCCTCAGTCATGGAGAAACCGTCCGTTCTGGCCCATGCGAACGCATACAGCGTATCGCTGTCGTCCTTGAGCAGAACGTCCTTCAAGCATTCCCTGACTGCCGGCTCGATGAGTTCGGGGACAGCATCGGAGTCGTTGCGGCAAATCAGAGAGACCAGAAGCGTTCCTGCGCTCTTGCGCTCGCCATCGGTCTGCATATCAAAGTTGAACACGATTCTTGGGTACTGCGTGGTCGCTCCCCATCCGACGGTTCTATCGCCGGGAGCTTCAGGAGTGAATACAGCGGGTTTGCCGCCGAACGTGGTCAAGTGCTTTGTGAGGTCCTTGGCCTCAGACAGCCGCTTGTAAATCAGGTTCTCAAGATTCATCCTGTACCTCCGGCATCAGCTCGTTCACGGTGGTGAGGTCTTTCGACCAACGAACGTCCCACTCCCCTTTTTCGACCTCTCCAATGGGGATGATGAAGTGGTTGATGACGTTGCCAATGCCGGGATGGAACAGGGCCACGAGGGTGGTATCTGTGACCGCGGTGACAATTCCAGTCTTGCCCTCATCCCACGAAGCGTGTTTGCCGTAGATGGCATACCCGGCCTTGATGACGTTTGCATCAAACCGGGCGCGGTTCTCTTTGATGATAAGTTCCATTGTCTTTCTCCCTAGTCATATTTCTCGTGGTAAATCCGTTCGATCTCAGGCATGGCCTTCTCAGAAATCGGTTGCTTGAACGGACGCGGAGCCATACGGCGTGTTCCGTTTTCGAGGTAGGTGGAGTATCGCTCCTGACTTTCAAGAACGGCAGTGACCCGCAGACCTGAGCCGGTACTGGAACTTTCTACGGTTCCATTCCAGTTCAGGCGCAGGTTGCCGGTTCTTCTTGCAGGGGGTTCTCCGGGTGCGGATGCGGTGTAGTGGGACTTGGTGTGCGGTTTGCGGTAGACGCGGCCAGAACGCTTTCCGCGCAGGACTTCAAGCTCTGCGTTGCGGATGGCGTTGACAGCCCGCGTACCCCTTGAAGCGGCTTCCCGATTGACCTTTTTGACGGTATCGTCAACGGCAATCTTGAGCCGCCCAGAGGCTTTCTTAGGCGTGGTCACTTCACATCAGTCCTTTCCTCGGCGTAATACAGAGTCGAAACTCCGAGCGAGCCGGTATCGTCAATATCGACGATGTAGAACACCCTGTTGCCGAGGATGAGCCTATCGGTGCGTTCGGCGCGGGGCTTGCCGCGCTGTACGATGACATGGGTGATGATGTGGTCAGCCGTGCCGTGGGCCTTGTCCACCTCATTGGCAGATGCAAGGCATCCGCGCAGGAAGTCTGTGCCATCTCCTTCATACGAAACAGAAGGGCGGCCACTTTTCAGGTCGCTCTTGCTGTGCTCGATGATGAAGTCCTTGAACAGATTTCCGGGGCGCAGGTACATGAGCTGTCCATTAACCATGCCGATGCCTCCAGTCGTCAGCAGCCCGCTCGTTTTCCATCATGCCAGCATAGAAGTACGGAGGCTTCTTGCAGCATTCTGGTGGTTGCTCAATGGATACGGAACTGAAGGAGACCTCCTTCTTCAGGTCTTCATACATCTCCTTCCAGAGCTTTGCGCGGGCTTGCAGGGAGAGCGTAAGCGGACCAGTCTTGGTGTCAACCTCATAAGAGAACCTGCGGAACAGGCTCTCAAGGAGCATCAGCTTTGCCCTTTTCCACGACTTAGGGTAGGCAGAGAGGGCAGCCTCGATTTCCTCGTCGGTCAGCGCAGTAGTGTCGGGTCCACCCTCGACCATTGTGTCGCCAAGCTCAAACCGCATCCTGTCCTTTCCGTATTCGGCGACAGCCGCAGGGTCGTAGTTGTATGCCATACAATGCGCTCCTTGTTGGATAGATGGTAGGTTTAGCCTTTACCGCTCGTGGAATGCCGCTGGGAAGCCGTAGAAGCCTTGTTTCCTGCCTTAGTGGTATGGGAGGATGCCCGGCCTTTGGCTTCGGTTTTGACCTCTTTGGGCTCGTCGTTGTGGTCAGCAGGTTCCTCTGTCGCCTCGGCTGCGGGAGCATCGGCGATGTAGCCGCAGGTGATGAGTGCGCGGACGCGGGTGCTGAGAACAGATTCAGTCGGGATGATGTCTCCCGGCTGATACGGCTTTCCGAACAGTTTGACGGCCTTCTTGCAGAGATAGCTCATAAGCCACCTCCATTACACGCACTTGGACATATAGCAAGCCAGATCGTCGCAGGTCTTACGCATATCGGTGGACATCAGGCCCTCAACGAACTCGCTGTGAGTGCCCGGCTCGCCCTCGAACTGATCGGTGGCCATATAGCTGCCGTTGCCCAGCATATCCCAAGTGAAGATATAGCCGGCAGAAGGCTCGTCGATCTGCGGGCTGTTGGTGACGTAGCACATCAGTGCGCCGTCGCTCTCGCAGATGAAGTCCATGTCATCGGGCTGACCTTCCTCGGCCTTGTTGTAGGTGGCCATCAGAACGGTGACCTCATCAAAGCCGAGGAGTTCTGCGATGACTTTCTCGTTGACGATGGCAGGGTTCGGGGTGGAGCCGCCGTACTTCACACGCTCCAGAATGTCAGGGTGCTTCTTCAGGGCGAGGAAGGTGTCATAGCCGAGGCACAGCTTGTTCGGGGTGCGGCGGCCTTCCAGACGAATCTCGCGCTTGCGAGCGTCGAAGAATGCGATGGGGTCGAAGTTGGCATCGGTGAACTTCAGCATCTGGTTGCTGCCGGGGGTGCTGTCAACGCCGGTGAACTCGTTCTGCCACACGCCGGTCTTGAAGAACTTTTCTGCAAAGGTCAGGTCCAGATGCAGGAGCATCTGGTCGTTGATGAAGCGGACGCTGGAGCGGCGCGGGTCGATGGATGCAGGAACACCAGAGCGGGTGTAGTCCAGAGCATTGATGCTGTCGATGCCGGTGATGACCTGATCGACGTCGCACTTGTAGGTGCTGTCGGTATGGCCGCGCTTTGCGGGCTGAACCTTGCCGAATGCGGGCTTGCGCTGAACGTTGTCGCGGGCCAGATCACCCTTCAGGAACTCATAGTAGAAGCCAGTGGAGTTCTGCACAGGGCAGATGGGGAAAATCTTGGTCGCAACGTAGTCAGCGTTGTTGTTGAAGAACGCCATGCTCATGTTGGACAGGTAGCGGTTGGGCTTCCAGCCTTTAGCAATAGCAGCCATGATTGCGGCGTTGCTGTTCATGTTTCTCATGTTGTCTTACCTTCCTTTCTTGGTCAGGATGCCTTGGGCTTGTAGCCGGACTTGGTGAGCTGGACAGAGACGACAGTGCCAGCCTTGGCCGCTGCGCTCAGTGCAATGCCGACGATGAACGCACCATCGGTGGCCTTGACAGCCTTGCCAGCAGCATCCGTGGCCAGCTCGTCGCCGACTGCGATGGCCTCGCCAGCGACCCACTTACCAATATCCTTCACCTGAACGGTCAGAGAGCCGCCAGCTTCAACGTTCTCATAGTTGGTGAACAGGGACAGGCCGATGACGTTCGCGCCAGCAGAGGGCTTTGCAAGCTTGCCAGCGGTGATTGCCAGTGCAATGCCCTGAACATCTTCGAGCTTTGCTCCGGCTTCCATGATGATGGTGGGGCTTTCGTTGATAGAGGTTCCAAAGTAGGTTGCCATAGCGTTTAACCCTCCTTTTCGCACTCAGCACGCAGGGCGGGGTCGTTCAGCAGGACCTCGTCGATGGCCTGAGCCTTGGTGACATTCTTGGACTTCATGATCTCTGCGGCCTTCGCCTCAGCGCGGGCCCATGCGTCCGGGGCTTCGCCGCCGCGCTTGCCGATTTCCTTGAACGTGCCGGAGCTTTCGGCGAACTTGACGGCCTCGTCCAGTGCGGCCACATAGGTGTCGTAGGCAGTGCCGCCAGCGGCCTTCATGGACTTCAGCACCGGGAACAACTCGTCTTCCTTCTTCCCGATGAGGGTATACCGCTTGGCCACATCATGCAGCTCGCGGTCCTCGTAGCTCTCACGGAACTTGCGCAGGGAGTCCAGCTCGGCCTGAACGCGGGGGTCGATAGGCGCGGGGTCGGTGTTGGGCTTCAGGCCCTTGGTCACATCAGCAGTGGGAGCGGGAGTGCCACCATCTGCGGGTGCGGCGGGCGCAGGGGGATTATCAGCCGGGGGCGGGGTCTGACCTGCGGGAGTGCCGGGGGCCTCTGCTTCGCCATAACGCTTCTCGATCTCCTCATAGAAAGCGCGCTCGGCAGGGGTCATCTTGGACTTGTCGATTTTCATATCGTCTTCTCCTTTCGACTTATCGTCGTCTTTCTTGGTTGCGGTGTCCTTGGTTACGTCATCGTTCTCACAGTGACCATGCTTCTCGATCTGCTCGTTCAGGGCATCAACTGCCGCTTTAGCGAGAGCGCGGGTAGCATCATCCATGGGAACATTCTTCAGCACGACGTTGGCGGTCTTGCCAGCGGACCACTGTTCGATGGAGTCCTTCGCAACAGAATCGAACTCCTCAAGGCTCTCCAACATCGCGGTTCGGGCGGTTGCCCCATCCAGTGCCCCATCACCAAGGATGGAGCAGAGGGACTGGTTCAGCGCGAGGCAGACATCCCAGACCTCATCGCAGACCCGACGTTCCTTGGCTTCGCCATAGGCTTCATCGAAACTGGCCGAGTTTTTCTGGACTTCAGCTTCCGCGCTCTCCGACTCCTGCGCCAGACCAAACATTTTTGCCAAGCTGGAGGAAAGCCGCTTGAAGAATCCAGCACCGTCGGAGTTGGGGTCCTCAGTGCCGGGTTCGGCAGCGGCTTCGTCTCTGCGCTTGTACAGCCTGATATGGGCATCGGGGTTCGCGCCCTCATCTACAAAGTCAACGGATGTGACCTTGAGATGCTTTAACTTTGTTGCCACGTTCTTCCTCCTTTCTTCGGGGTTGATATAATTACAGCCGGGTGCGGATACACTCGGCTGAATTACCGTGATTAGATTTCGACGCGCTCAGCCTCTCCACCAATGGAGAACATACTGTACTCGCCGTTCTTGACCTTCTCCCAGACATCCGGGTCGGTGACGTGGAATCCAATCCACCAGCCGACAGGGAGCGTTCCGGGAGGGATGCCAATGGCTTCCTGCTTCTCCTCGGTGAAGACCACGCTTTCGATGAGGACGGCGACATCGCCTTTTTCGTGCATCTCCCCGCCTTCGCGGTACAGCTCCACAAAATTGTAGGCAGCCGACTCAAGGTCTTCGGGGTCGATCATGTCGTTCTGCCAGTCCTCGATCTGCTCGCCGTCAACGCGGATGGCAACGCTTGCCCAGCCAAAGGCGAGTCTGCGCTCGTCATCCATTTTTGCAATGGTGAGCCTCCGCTTCTCTACGCCAGCCGATGGCGTGGGAGGTGGAGATGCGGGGGTAATCATATCTTTGAACGAGATCATCTGGTTCCTTTCTGCCGACTGTCAGGCGTACCTGAAGACCGGCGATTCAATGTACTCCACGGCGCAGGCGCAGCGCGGGTGTGCTGGTGGGAGCAGCCTTTGTTCTGGGAACAGGAGCTTTCCGGCATAAGCGAACGAGTCGTCCATGCCGATTTCCGTTCCATCGAGAGCAGCGCACATATCGCAGACAGCATCATCGCCAGATGTACGCCAGACCTTGAGCATGGGGCCGAGCAGCCCTTCAGCCTGTGCCTGACGGATGCCTTCATCGGCTCCTTGGTTATAGGCGGTGGCAAGCTCAGTCTGCGCGATGGTCATGGCCCGGTATCGGTGCGATTTCTCAGCATAGCGAGAAGCCGCGGTCAACGCCTTCTTTCGAGCGGTATCGGCCTTCATGCGGGGGTGTTCCGATTTGAGGGCAGACAATACGCTGTCGTAGTATTTGACCGTAGCTGCCGACTGTGCGGCGGTCAGGCCGACGCAGGGACGAATAAGCCGCGCCAGCTCATCAACGGTGTGGCTTTCGACCACCTTGTTGGCGAGCAGTGCGCGGATGGCTTCTTTCTGCTGTTCAGAGCACCGGGTCACGAACTGTGCGCTGTGGCTGTTTATCCAATTCGCCACGCCGGGGTTTTGGGTCTCAAAATGGAATGAGGAGAGCCTTCCGATGATGGGCTGGGCTTGTGCTCCTGCGCTGAGGGCTTTGCTCCAGACGGAGGCGAACCTGTCCGCGATGAAGATGGAGTAGTCCTGTGCGAACTCATCGTACAGGGCTTCCGTGAAGTCACAGGCAACGACGGCATCTCTGATCTCGCGGTAGGTCAGTGCAGCTTTCTGGTCATCCCACAGGCTGCACAACAGCTCGATGGGTTCGTCCTGCTCATCATGCAGATACCGCTCAAGCCGCTGGAGCACGATGTTCTTGGGTCTCGCCTTTGCCACTCTGCCGGGATGAGGAACATTCACCAGCATGGTCATTCCCTCCCAAGACGCTTCCGGGCTGCGCTCACATGGCTGCCGCTATCTTCAAAGCCTTCTTCTCCATCGTGGCCCTTCCCTGCTGCGGTTTCAGGTTCAGGCGGCTCGTTGCCCTGCTGCTGGGCGGCTCTCCGGGCTTCCATCGGAACGGTATCCGTGGTGCGCTTGGGGAGCTTTCCGAGCTGACGAACGTAATCCTCAAGAGATTCATCCGGGATGATAACGCCGATGCTGGTCATGTCCTTGATGAACGTGGCCACGGTTGCAAGGTCAACATCCTCGATGTCGCCGTGGGTCAGCCGGGGGTAATCGGTCACTCCGGCAAAGTGGTCGCCGTTGATGTCGATGAGAGCCGGGATGCCTTGGCTGTTGAAGGTCTGGCAGATGATGTCGAGGAACGCGCATATCGCCATGGAGAAAAGGTTGGTCTTGTCGCTGGAAAGAGCGAACGAGCCAACGCTTTCGTGGCCGAGCTGGATGAAGTCGGCAAGAACGGTCTGGCTTATCTTGGTGTCATACCGCGCGATAATGGAGTTGGTGTCGAACTGCCGGGAGCCGCCGGTGCTGGTCAGCTCGAACGTATAGCCGAATGGCAGGACCAGACCTTCCGTAGAATCGCGGCGGATGTTTTTGACCATGGCTTCCAGCCCGGCGCGGATGGCGTTCATGTCCTCGTCATCCTTGTCCCAGATGTCCATACCTTCAGGCGTGGTGATGACCGGCAGACCGGCGAGATCTCGCTCGATGCCGATGCCCTCGATTTCCTGTATGCGGCGTTTGAAATACCATGAGCGGTACGCAGTGCGCAGGATGGAGCGGCCTTCGGGGTTGTCCTTGCGGCTCCGGGTGCGGAACAGCATGGCCTTGTTCATGGGAATCGTGATAAGGCCAAAATCGGGAGGCGGCATCTGCGTCATCCCGATAAGGTTGTCCTGATCGTCATACTCCCACTGGTACAGGGTCTCCTGAGAGCGGATGGGGAGTTTCATCCAGCCAATCAGCCCATCGTCATACTTGCTGGACGTTCGGTTGTCCTTTGTGCGGCCCATTCTGCGCTTATACACGATTTCGTGGAAGCTCCAGCCGTAGGTCAGGAAGGACAGAATCTCGGATATGGTGTCAATCCATGTCTGCTGCATATCGTCCATGCAGCTCTTGACGAACTCTGCGGCCTCCCGGTCCTTTGCCGTGCTTCCACCGGGCTCGACAGTCCAGCTCGCCTGACGCACAAGCATCTCAATGGCGAACAGAATGGCTCCGATGGTCTCGTCGTTGTTCGACATCTCGGTGAAGACTTCTGCTCCCTTCCGGCCTCTCAGTTCGGAAAGAAATTCCTCGTAGAAGATTCCGCCGTACCTGCGCTGTCCGACGCGACCGATTTCCTTTGAATCATTGCTCATAGCCGCTCACCTCCTATCTTTCATTACTTGTTCCAGTAGCTATCCTTCGACAGCCCGGCGCTTGCCGGGCGGCTGACGGAGTAGCCGTTTTCGATCTCTGCAAAGGCAGATGAGCTTGCATCGACCATATCCTTGAACTTGGACTCAGGGAACGATTCAAGCTCGGTGAAGTACATCTCATTCCAGTCGGCCAGCAGGACATCCACATTGCCGTGCTGCCACTGGGCTGCAAACGGCTCGGCGCGTGTTTCCTTACTGCCGGACTCGGCGATGGTCTTAACGACAAAGCCGGCCAGCATTTTGACGAAGGACTGAGCCTGCGCCTTACCTGCTTGGCCGGGGTCTTTGGGCAGTCGTTCGACGACCCGCTTATACTTCTTCTTGTCAATTTGGGCTGTCTGCTTGATGTGAGTGCGCACATCGTCCGCAGATAGGCGTTGGTTCGTGACGTTGGCGACAATGTACCGGCCATTGCGCCGCTTGCCGATAAGGACGCTGGCAGTGTATGCCGGGTCGCCGTTCTCGTCCTCCGAGGTGGCGGCCAAGTCCCAGCCACGCGCCCATGTGATGACATCATTGGGCAGTTCATCAAGAAGCGTGACCTGACTGCGCTTGAAGAACATACCGGCGGCGGGCTTGATCTTCCAGTTGCCGTTGAGCAGCCGCTCTCGTTCGACCTCAAGCAACGCATTCAGGTTTGCGATGTATCCGGGGTCGCTCTCCATCAGCACCTTGTTGTCCTGAAGGCGAGAAGCGATGAACGTGACGCTCTTGCACTGCTCGATGGGAATGTCATGCTCCTCAGCAAGTTTTTCAGCGGTATCTGCGAAGTAGATGGTGTCGTTGAGGACACACATATACCGCACGAGGCCGCTGCGCTCAGGAATCGGGTAGCCTGTATCTTGGTCAATCCACCACGAGATGAAGTCAGCCACCCAGCTATCCGCATCAGGGTTGCAGGTGGCACGGACATAGGGCCGGATGCCGCAGGTGGTACGGTTTCGGGACAGCATATACAGGAACTGCTTGCGGGTGAAATGGGTCAGCTCGTCAAAGCCAAGGTAACAGATTTCTGTACCCTGCCAACTGCTAAGGTCATCGTCGCAACTGATATGGGCGAAGTTCAGTCTCCCTCCCCCGCCGAATGTCCAGTGCAGTTTCGGAGTCTTGCCGGGGACGGCATCTGGAACGAGGTCATAGATTTTATGGCTCGCGTCCCACAGGCCGCCCTCAGCCGTAATCTGGTTGTAGTTGTGGCGGAAGATAACGCCGCCCCAGCCTTTCACATTGCGGTTCCGTAGCCCCTCCAGCAGAAGCGCATAGGTTTTACCACCACCGGCGGCTCCACCGTATATCACGATGTCTGCTTTCGAGGCCATGAACGCGGTCTGCGGTCCGGCCTGTGGCGAGAGCGTTTTTTCGGTACGCTTGTCGCGGCCGTTGTCGGGGATGCAGATGGGAGGATATTCGACCTCGAATACCGTATCATCACCAGCTCCGACGGCTCCGCCGAAGTCTCCAGTCAATTCTCCGAGAAGCCTGATGGCTCCAGTGTCGCCTTCGAGCAACGCCTTCTGCATGAGCCGGACAACGATGGCAGTGTTGTAGTTCTGGTCTTCCGACTGAACTCCAAAGTTCTTGAGGTTCTGCTTGTTGGTCTCGCCGACGACAGGCATCTCCATGAGCATCTTTGCCATCTGCTTCATGTTCTTCTTGGCCCGCCGCGCCTCGCCAGAAGCTATGCCGCCCTTTCGACCGTTCTCGCTGGCCTGTTCAGACGTAGGCACTATCAGGTTGCTCGGATTTGACACATCTATCTCACCCCTATTCTCCGGCAGCAATAGAAAAAGCCGAGGCGGTCAAGCCCCGGCTTATCAGCGGTTACTTCTTGTACTTTTCGTAGGTTTCAGGTGTCCATTCGGTTCCGCCGTTGGTCGGGTCAACCGGCCCTCGGTCTGATTGGAACTTCTGAAGGCGGCGTTCATCGTTCGGCTTCATGTACCCTTGGCTGCGCTGATGGTTGTACCAGCCGTCGTAGTTGCCGTAGTCGAACAGGTTCATTTGCCGGGGTTCCAGAGCCTCGTTCTCCTCTCTGAAGAAATCCATCTGCGTTGCGCCGTTTCTGCGGCCACGCCGGGTGTGGACATCAAAGACGTAATCGGGAACATCGAACTGCGAAACAGCCTTCAGCCGCTCAACTTCGTGGTAATCAACGAACGCTTCATACTCGGCATCGCTGAGGGGCTGGTCGCCCCACATGAAGTTACAGGCAACATAGTCGGCATCGCGGTTCTTCTTGGCCATGCACAGCAGTACGACAGCCTTTGCGATAAACAGGTCGTTGGTTTCACCGGGCTTGTTCCGCTGGTTCACATAGTCATCGGCCTCTTTCAAGGCCATGATCTCCTTGGTCATAATGCCGTAGCAGTCCTCAGCGGAAACGGTCAACAGCCGCTTCCACAGGTACGCCCGGTATTTGACGGACATCTCATTTGCGGCGTATGCTGCATGAGGGATGTCACACCGGCGAATCGCCTTCTGAATCATCGAGGACATTTCAAACAGGTTGTACCCATTTTTCGTCAATGCTTCAAATGCCATGAACAAAAACCTCCAATTTTTTTGTTTGTTTATAGTATAATTCTACCAAAGGAGGTCTGCGTCCGTCAAGCGTTTTTCATACGATGCTCCGATGTTTTTTCGAGATAACGACCGAACATATCAGTGAATCCCTCAGCCTCGCGCAGCACTTCTCCAGTGACCTCAGAAACCACTTTCGGGCGGGGTACGATGAACTGGCGGGACGAGCTGATGGAGTATGCGCCAACATTGTCAAAGACCAGCCTGTCGCCGATTGCAAACTCGCCAGAGATGCCTTTGACGAGGTAGTCATATTCGAGGCAGGTGTCGCCGCCGATGATGACATCAGTGAATGTACAGGTGTTGTCATTCATGTGGACGACTTCAGGAACGAGCTTCTTCATGTCGGCAATGACACCCATGTGGTTGGATGCGCAGTTTGCTGTGAGGTAAATCTGCCCGCGCACGAACTTGATGTTGGTGATGGTGGCAGCCATCTTCATGGTGTTGCCGACCAGCGCGGTGCCGGGTTCGATCATCAGCATCACATCCTCATCGGGGAACGCTTTCTTCATCGCGCCGGCAATAATCTGAGCGTACTCCTCATAGCCGCCGTAGGCATAGCCATTGAACTGCTCTGCCAGCTCAGGAGCCATCGGGCCGAACATACCGCCACCAAGGTCGATATACTTCGCACCGTAGGTCTTGGCCAGCTCAATCATACGGTCGATCTTGTTCTTCCAGTATTTCGGCTGGCGGGCGGACCCGATATGGCACTGGAAGCCACGGAACTCAAGGTGCGTGTTGTGCTGGAAAAAGGCCATCGCGCCGCTGAAGTCATCGCTGTCAATGTCAATGCCAAACCGGGACTTCAGGTCATTCCCGGCATCGAACGTAACGCGGATGCCGACAGGAATGGTGATGCCCTGTTCCTTGGCCATGAAGTAGATGTCCCGCAGCTCATCGTAGTTGTCAACATTGACGAAGCCGCCGCAGGAGGCCAGCTTGACCTTTTCTGCGGTGTTCGGGATGACACCATTGTAGACGATGCGGTCCGGCGTGAAGCCAAGCTCCATTGCGTACATCCGCTCATACGGAGAAACGACCTCAGCCAGCAGACCAGCCTCGTTCACGATCTGGCAGATGTCTGCGAGGTAGTTGGTCTTGAAGCTGTATGCGGCGTAGGTGTTGCCGTAGTAGCGGTGGAACGCCTTTCCCATGTTCACGATGTTTTCGTAGAGAGTGTTCTCGTTGAACAGGTACATGGGCGAATCATCTCTTGACCATAATTCGCGCAAAATTTCGTTTGTAGTTGTAGTCATAATACTTCCCCCATTTGTTCTTCATGGCCTCGACGAGAATCATGTGGCCTTCTCTCGTGCGGCTCGCGCCTTCGTTCAGGTCCATGCCGGCCTTGGCGCACAGGTAGCGCGGCTGGAGGATGATGCGGTTGTGCAGAAGCTCCTGCATCATCATGTCAACATCGGAGGCCGCAGGGTCGTCCGGGTCATAGGTGGCCTTCAGAGCCTTCTTGTTTATCCAGCGGATGTGACCGGGCATCCCAACGAACTTAAACTCGCAGTCATACGCATAGGGAGCCATCGTGGGCTGGTCAAATGCGTAGCCGATGCCGAGGTCGTAGATGAGCTGGGCAATGCGCTCGATCTCAGCCGTCACGCGCTCCTTGTCGGGGCGTTTATCGGGCAACTCAAGGTAGGTCGTATCGCTCATGCGGTAGACGAACTTTTCGATGTCGTCATCAGCAATGAATATCACATCTTCCGGCGTGTTGTGGATTATCCAGTAGAGGGTAGACATGAAGCTGCGTACAGCTCCATCGGGGATGACGAGAAGGTCATCGACACCGGCGGCTCTATACGCAGCTTCTTCTTCCTGTCTTACGACGTAGGTACAATATTCAAACTGGTGCTTCGTCAAAATCTTGTTCGGTCGGCGGTACGACATACAGTAGATGTTAAACGAAGTATTCCGACTCATAGTTCTTGCTCATGCGGAGCTTGTAGTTGATTTCAGGGTGGATGTTCTCGACATCATAGCCGAGGAGCTGACGGCACCGCAGGTACGGCAGGTTCAGGCCAGCCTTGGCGATGAACGGCAGGGATGCACTCAGGCGCGGGTTGGTCTCCAGCAGCTTCACGCTACCATCTTCCTTCAGGATGAAGTCGAAGCACACATTGCCGTCAAGCCCGGTGTCAGCGACGATCTGCTTGGCAATGGCGAGAGCCTGTTCGTTCTGCTTGATGCCGGCGAACATCGCACTGCCAAAGGCCATCAGGTAGCCCTCAAAGCCGAGGGCGTGGAGTACGCGGCCATGGTCTGCCAGTACGCACATACTGTAATCCAGACCTTCCTCATACTCCTGCATGATGATGTCCTCATGGCAGTTCTTTGCCAGCTCCAGCAGCATATCGAACGTGATATAGCGGTTCATGCCGAACTTGTTGTAGATGGTCAGGTCGCGGCCCTTCTCCTCGTCAATGATGCAGAAACCGAGGCCGCCGCAGCGGTTCGGGAGCTTGCAGCACATGGGCTTCTTCGGGTAGCCGATCTCATCAGCAAACCGGAAGAAGTCGAGGGGCTTCTTGCAGATCATCTGCTTCGGCATCAGGTCGGGGTAGTGCTTTGCCAGCTCGGCCTTGTTGCCAGAGGCCAGAATGGACTCCATAGAGGAGATGGACACCTTAACGCCGTGGCTCTCAAGCAGCTCGCGGTTCTCTGCCATGATAGGCAGCTCTGCGGTGATGAACGGCAGGATGACATCGACCTTCTCCTTCTCGCAGATGTCGATGACGGTCGGGATATAGCTTTCCTCGGTGATGCGAGGAACAACATAGCCAGCGTCAACGCCATTGCGGAGCAGCGCAGTGTCATCGCAGTTGATGCCGACGACGTAGATTTCCTCGCCGTCGTAGTTGTCCTTCAATGCACGGATGAGGTCATACGAGTGCATCGAGCAGCCGGTAATCAGGACTCTAATCATTTTCTTCCTCTTTCTCCGGGTTTTCCGGGTCTGTTTGTGGAGCGTCTTCCTTGGGTACGATTTGGGCTTTCATATCGTCATACCAGACAGCCCTTGCCTTTATCCTCCGCTGCTTGGCAACAAGCACTTTCGCGCCGTCGATGCCGAGTGCGCGGGTCAGATTCAGGTAGTCAACCTCATTCCGGCAGACGATCATAACATAGTCATATTTCTCATAGCGAATCGGTTCGATGTCCTTGATCTTCCGCTCGTCAGGATTCTTTTCGAGCATATCGAGGCCGAGGTCCACTGTGAGGTCGGCAGTCCAGTCGGCGAGCAGGTCGAGGTCCCATTCACCGGCGTGGGTGTTGTCCTTGATGTTGATGGCCCGCAGCTCTGCATCGGTGTAGCCAATGAGCCGCTTGCAGTCCACCATGATATCAGGGTCTTTCTTTGTGAGGATGATGCTGCGTTGATTTCCGGCAATCACGTTGTCGTTCTCGTCGATGAGGAAGATGCCAAAGTCGCCGAACATCTCAAGCGAGCGTTCAAGCTCCTCGGCCTTTTTCTTCGTGATCTTTCTGGGGTTTCCAAAACCGTGCTTCAGGTCACCAACGCGCATTTTTTCACATCTGATGCACCGTTCCTTGCGTTCTTCCATAGCTTTCTCCTAAAACAAAAAGACAGCTCGTGATGAGCTGTCTTGGGTTTTTGCGAGGTGCACACCCGGCCATGCCTGCTGTCGAACCGGGTGTGCTGCTCACAAACAGATGATGGAGGAATCCTTGAGCATCAGGCAGCCTCGTTACTGCCATTTACTATTCTAAAGCCTGTCAACTGAAATTACAATGACAGCGTTTTGACATTATTGCTCAGAAAACCTCACTCCGTCGATGCCGAAGAACAAAACAGCGAGTTCTTCGTAGGCGGTCTTGATGTCGCGGAATACCGTGCGGACGACCACATTCTCCATCTCGGCAATGTCCTCGGCGGTCTTAGATTCGTCTTCAGACAGGTACATCCAGTAGATGACCCTGTACCGCCGCTGACCTTCCGGGGACCTGTTGCAGTCCTTCTTGTAGACCTCCAGCATTGCGTCGATGTGCTCGATCATCAGCTCGGTGCGAGCCACCCGGTCTTTGATGCTGACGACCTCAAGCTCCCCGCTGCGGTAGATTCCCTGCATCAGCTCCAGCAGTTCGACGAGGGTTTCGTTGGTGCTGGTGTCTTTGCCGTACACGCTGCTCACGGTCATCTTCTTGAACCGCCGGTAGTTTTTCAGCAGCATCTTCGCGCTGTTCACAACGCGGTGATGCCGCTCTCTGCGGGCTTTGCCATCCTGCTCCTGCTGCCGCTCAAGCTCCTTGCGATACGATTCGACCGCAGTTTCGGATGCCAGCCGGACGATGGCTTCCAGCTCAGGCGTGAGCTTCAGGTCATTGGTTTCAGGCTCCATGGGAACCACCTCCTTCTAATGCAGCGAGAACTTACTGGCCGTTCTCGTACTGGTAATCATCCTGCCGCTCATCCTCGCCGGGAGCGTCGCGCTCAATGGGCGCAGAGTCCATGTCGTCATCGAACATACTACGCTGGGCGGTGTTGACAATCGGTCTCATTTCGTAGTTGCCTGTGTCGGCATTGTAATACAGCTCATCGGTCTCATTGTGCGTAGCTCCGTGCATCTCATTGTTGATTTTGACGCTGGAGGTAATCTTGTGGAAGAACTGCGGCATATAGACCTCGCGCTCAGGAGCGTCAATTTCCGCATCATAGTTCTGGATGGTCTCGCTGCGGAAACCAACGTCCAGCTTCATGGTGATGCTCCCCTCTTTTGCTCCGCAGCCGACCATAGTTCCGAGAAGTTTCTGAAGTACTGTATTCAGACTTTCTTTGGCATCGGAAAACGTGTCGCAGTCAAAGTTCAACTCGCGGATATAGGCTTTATCCATAATTCACTCTACCTTTCCATACTTGATGTGGTTATCTTTCATATACTGCCGGAGAGCCATAAGCTGCTCCTTCGTGCCGATGGCGCGGAAGCTCATAGCGTACAGCTTTTCGGGGGATTCTGCGGGCGCATGGGCAGGAGCGGGAGTAGTTGCGGCGGCTTTCTCCGCTGCCGCAACGAACGAGCTAGGCTGCGGCGCGGGCTGGACAGGCGCGGCGGGCTTGGGCGGCTCAACTGCGGGAGCGGAAGGAGCGGGCGCAGGGGCGGCAGCCTTGGCCTTTTCAGCTTCAGCGGCGAGTTCCGCTTTGCGGCGGTCTTCCTGCTCCATGCGCTGTGCCAGCTTCATAGACCCGGCCAGCTTCATGGTCTGGAGGTAATTCGCAACTGCAAAGGAGCGGTACGGCTCACTGACGACAGTGTTGATGGTTTCGATGTTCGTCCTGATTTGCTGGACACCATCAGCAATGCCCTCCTTGGCCTTTTTCATGGAGGTCGAGGCGTTCACCATCTTTGGGTCGAACACGCGCTCAAAGGTGACTGATTCGGCCAAATCGCCGATGATGCTGTCGAAGTAGGCGACGAGCTGCTTCTTCTTGTCAGCTTTCTGGTTTTCATCGTGGGTCTTGATGGCCTCGTCGATGGGCTTCACTGCCTCGATGATGAGATTCGTCACTTCAGCGACCTCGGCCTCGAACTTGTCATACGGAGCCATGATAGCTTTCTTGACACGAATGCGGCTGTCTGAGATGGTGTTCTTGAGAGCGTTCAGCTCAGCCCGGTCGGTTCGGGCATCAGTGATGTCGTCATCGGTATAGATGCGGCCATTGTACTTCTCCGTGATGGAACGAACGTACTTCAAAAGCTCGTCCTTATTCCAATCAATGTGGACATTTTCGTCAAGCCAGTGTTCGTTGTTGATAATAAGGCCAAATTCTTCACTCACGCTCATTTTCCTTTCCAATCTGTTTGATGATGATGACCGTGCGCGGCTGCTCGGAATAGAATTTGCGGCACTGGCAGTCCACGATCTGCGTGTCGTCGCGGTATGCGACCTGATTCAAAGCGTCAGCTACCAGCTTGACAACGTTGTCCATGTCTGGCTTCTTGGTCGGTCGGATAAAGCCTTCCAGTTTGGCAGCTCTCGTTGCCTTGCTGTCGCCTTTCGGGACGGAGTAGTACGCCAAAATCCGCATATCGAGCATCGCGGTATCAGGGAAGCGGAACGCACCGCACTGGCGGCGGTATTCATATCAGACAAGGGCTTCCCTGCTCTCGGTCTTCTCAGGGGTGTGTGCAGTCCCGGTAAATCTGTTGAACCGGGGCCGCCCTTTGCCATACGGCTCACCAAGAACGGTGAACTGGATGCTGTTCATGTACTCTCGCCTCCCGGTCATTTCTCTGCACTGCCGTCATCGGCATACAGCTTCAGCGTGTAGTCCACGCTCTTGCCGTTCGGCGTTTTCTGACGTTTGCCGGGTCCAACGGTATATCCGTTGTCAACGAGGATGCCGGCAACCGTCTTGCGGTCTTCCTTCGAGAAAATCTTGATTTCTGCAATAAGCTCCATATCACTCACCTAACAATTTCTTCATCTCATCGAACTGCCGGACCGCGCTGCGCTTGCGCCACGACAGCCCAGTCAGCTCAACCGGGTAGCACATCTCGAACAGGCGGTCAAAGATGCGGCTGTACCGAATATCGGTGCACTTCTTCATGTGGTCGAGAGACAAGTTCGTGGTAAGGATGATGGGACGCTTACTACGGTAGCGGTCGTCGATGACCTTGTACATCTGCTCAAGGGCAAAATCGGTGCTGCGCTCTGCACCGAGATCGTCTATGACGAGCAGTTCGGCACGGCTGGCAAAATCGAGGCTGTTGCTGTCGAAGTCGAGGGCCCGTTCGAGGATGTTCGGGAACGAGGTCATCACTACGGTATGCAGCTCTGCCATCAGCTCATTGGCAATGGCTGCCGCGATATATGACTTCCCGGTTCCGACATCGCCATAAAACATTACACCCTGCCCGGTGGTCTTGAGCTCATCGAACTTTGCAACATACCGGGTGGCGATTTTCAATGCCCGCGCATTGCCATCGGTCTGCTCACAGCTTTCAAACGTGACGTTCTGGGCTTTGGCATCTATCAGGCTAAGGCTGCGGAGCCGTTCAACTTCACGCTTGCGGCTGTACAGCTCCATCTGCCGCTTGAGCTCTTCCTCCTTTTTCAAGGAGCAGGCGCACCGTTTTGGTACGATGCGCTTTACCGTCTTGCCGGTTCCATCGAAGGTCGGGAAGTCGATCTCAAACTCCACAGTGTCACCGCACAAGGGACATTTTTTCAGTTCAGGCACGAGTTACCTCCAATCTGCGTATGGGTCGTTGCTTGCGGCGGTAGAGACCGTTGGCTCGGCGTGTTTCAGGCAGTCGGTGAACGGCGTAGCGTCGGACAGGAACGTCTTCGGGTGCTTGATGAACTGCTTGTCGGTTTTGTTCTGCTCAACGCTCACAGCGTAAGCTACGGCGGCCTCAAGCAACTCATTCTCTCCCCAGCCATCGTTGACACGCGCACAATATTTCTTGTACGCTTCCCCTTTACCGACCTTCCGTGGGTAGGCATCCCAGAATTTCTTAAAGCCTTCAGGGTAGGATGCCTTGGGAACGACTTTTGCTGGAGCAGCAGGTTCATCAAGCGCGACAGGGGCAGGAGACTTCTTTCGGGCGCGTTCTTTGCGCTTTCGCTCTGCGTCCCTTCCCTTCCGCTCGACATCCTTATACCACTGTGCTTGCCATTCTCCCCAGTCGTGAAGACAGATACAGCCATCTTCAACATCGAGCCAGCCGGAATCTTTCATCGCACGAATGACAGTTTTGGATGAATACCTATTGTCGAGGCCAGTTTGGATGACAGCCTCGATGTCGGCTTCACTCCCGCCGATGATTTCACCGGCAGCATTGACATTTCGGATGCCCCAGACCCACAGCCGAACGAGAATGCCGAGGGCTTCGTTCTGAGAGCAGCCAATGTCGTTTGCAAGCGTTCGGAGCTTGGGGCCGATAACGGCTTCATACACCTTGACCCAAGCCATAGATACCACACCCTTTCCGGCTATAATAGTCAAATAGAGGCATTCAGCGCACTAAGACTGATGGGGGCGGTCAGAATGCGGTGATGGCGGCAGCAGTCACACATCTCACAGCGGTCCGGCTCGACATCGCCGTTGCGGAGCTGGACGATGCGCGGCATATTCGATTCCACAGCGGCCAGAGCTTCATCGAGGAAGTTCTGCTCGATCTGGATGACGCGGATGTCGGGCTCCTCTTCCTTGGATACGCCAGAGATATAGAACGGCAGCCGCAGACCGGTGTTCTGCCGAACGATTTCCTGATACACGGCACCCTGAATGTCGTAGCCCCAGTAACGGATAAATTCGAGGTAGCCAAGGTCCTTGACCCACTTGTGCTCGGTCAGGGATGCCATGACCTTCAGGTCAACGATGGCCGTGCCGGGCAAATAGCTGTCCATCTTGATCTTCCACTTGGCACCAAAAAGCTCGCCGGTCATAATTACCTGCTTCTCGCCAGCCAGCGTAGACATGAAGAAGGGGTCGCGCTCAATGCGGGCAATGACCTGCTCAGCCTTGGCGAAGTCAGCCTTCAGGGTTCCGTCTTTCTTGAAGATTTCAGGGTTGTTCTTCTTGAACTCGTCCAGCGTACCCTCGACGTAGCTGTCAACGTAGCTGCCGATCATCATGCCGGAGTTCTTCTTCTGCTGCCAGCGGCCATTCAGCTCCTCCAGCGCAGTAAATTCACACCCACGGCGGCCATACGTCCCGACGAACTGCTTATACTGGCTCACGCTCAGGTATTCCTTGTTGGCTTCCTGCGAGTAGTAGTTCTCCGAGGTCAACACAAATGCTCCCATGTTCCTTATTCCTCCATAATGTCAAGCTCTTCCAGCGTTTCGACTTCGGGCACGGGCTGGATTTCATTTTTCGGGGCTTCGATGGCGGGCGGCGTGAACGGATTCTCGGCCTCAGCGACATCAGGCTGGTTGTCGCTGTACTGTTCGGTGCTGTCCACCTCATACACCTTCTGGTCGTCATCAATGGCCTTCTGCATCTCGACGGACAGGATGCCCCACTTGCTCAGCAGGAGCTTGATGACGGTTTTCTTTGCCATCGCGTCAAAATCGGTAGACCACCGGCTGGACTGCTTGCCATCGTTGATGTCGTAGCGGTACGACTGGCTGTATTTCTGCGCGTGGTTGTTGATTTCGGCCTTGCTCATATACAGCTCCTTGGTGAAGCCGGAGCGGAGCCGGAACCATGCGTAGTAGCCGATAATCTTGTCGGTCTTGCCCTCATTGCGGAACTTGCAAGCCGAGAAGTCATCAACAAACCGGCATTCGCCGGTGATGGGGTTGTAGCTGACAAACTCGTCCGCATAAACCTCAGCACAGTTCATCTTCTCATACTCGCCGCTGCGGATGGCGAGCTGGATATAGCCCTTGTACATCATCTGGAACTGGGCGAGGCTCTGCTTCACCCACTGGCCATTGATGCAGGTCTTTTTGTTGAACGGAACGATGGCACTGAAGCCGAGGTTGCTGTCGATAGGCAGGTCGAACGACGCGGCGACAAATGCGGCAGCCATGATCGAGTTCGGTTCGGACGCTTTAAGCTGCGGGGATGCGGCCACGACGTTCACGAGCGAGGCCATGAACTGGCTGGACTTCTTGCCGAGGATGTCGTTGAAGCGGGTCTTGATGTCGTCCCGCGCAAGCATTCCCTTGATGCTGGCAACGGTGGCGAGCTGGTTATTTTTCGGTGCGGGCATTGCGGACTCCTTTCTGCTTGATGGGTGTCGTGAACAGGCCGATGTTGAGCGGTTCCATCCTTTCAACAGCATCGTACAGCTCCTCATCGGAGCGGATGCCGTATTCAATACGAAGGATTTCTCTCAGCTTGTCGGCGTTCATTTGACTACCCCAGTTCTTTTTCGCAGACGAGCCGGACCTCGTTCATCGCAAGAGCGATCTCGTCCACATTCTTCAAAATCTCAGCGAGCTCAGGCTTCTCGCTGGCATCGACCTGTCCATCTGCGGCCACATCAATGATGCGATGGCGCAGACTGTCGATTTTCGAGTCATCCAGCCCTTTCAGCACTTTCAGGGCTGCCATTGCGATGCTGCTGGTTTTGGTGCAGAACGGCATACACGCTCCAATCGGGCACTCGTGCTTGCAGTACCCGGTCTTCAGCTCCGGCTGATGGTACAGATCAGCCATAAGGACAACCTTGTCAACCGGGACGAATTTGGTGTTGCCGTTTTCGTAATCAGCGAGGGTGGACACGCTTACGCCGAGGAGCTCGGCGGCCTTTTCGCGGCTGTAAAGCCTGTCGTCGTATTCTGCGGCAGCTTTTCTAGCCTCAAAGTACACATTTCCGCTCGCTTTTGAGCAGTCTCTTCCCATTTTCTTTGGGTTCCTCCTGTGTTACGATGTAATCACTGATACGGGCTGTCAGGGATGTTCAAGGCATCGCTGATGTTCTTGACAGCGGTTTCGGAGTAATTGCGGCCACTGACGATGCCAGATGTGTACTGCTTCGTCAGGCCAACGAGCTTTGCGAGGTCAGAAATGCTCATATCGCGCCGCACAAGCTCGATTTTGACATTCTTGCACCACTGCGGCAGGGGTCTTGCCATCATTTTGCGCCTCCTTCTCATCATTTTTAATTTACTTTTTACAAGTAAAATGATACAATCAGATTACATCCACTTGGTCGGTGGGATATTTGAGTAAGTGATTGTAACTTAATTATAGCTGGAATCTTCCAGTTAGTCAATATCATTATTGGAATTTTCCAGCTATTTTTAAGGAGGTTATTATGAGTACAATTTTGGAACGCCTTATCATGCTTCAGGAGCAGTCCGGGATGAACCAGAAGCAGCTCCAGAAAGAGCTTGGTCTCTCCAACTCGGCATTCTCCGACTGGAAGAAGGGCAAGGGTCGTCCATCGGTAGAAGCCCTCGTCCGCTTCTCAGAGTTCTTTGGCGTGTCGATGGACTGGCTGGCATTTGGCAACGTAGAAACGTCAGGAAATCAGACGAGCGCGGCGAACCCACGCGAGGCTGCTCTCCTGCTGAAGTACAGGTCCATCTCGAACGAGCAGAAGGTCAGGCTCGAAGCGTATCTTGATGGCATGGTCGATTCCAATGCGGCTCAGGAGGCCGAGGCAAAAGATGTCGGATAATCAGACTAAGCGATTTCATCGGCTGATCTCGGAGGGCAGAATCGTCTTCAAAGCTGCGGCCTATACGCAGTCAGAGGATGGCGAGCACCCGGAACATATCACGTTCAAGCTGGATTTTTCCAGCAGCGACAGCGTGGCTGTTTTTGGTGTGTGGCGTGGGATGTCGCCGGGAGACAGCATCGAAAATATGCTGCTCTGGGACTTCTACGTTGCAGACATGAAGGCTGTCGAACCATTCGCGCATGACGGCCTCTTGACGTTGCCGATGCTGAAGGAATCTCCTGCTCAAAAATGTTCGTATACGGAACTCGGCAAGGTTCTGTATACGAAAATGGCCGCCTGACAAAATCAGACGGTCATTTTTGTATGGAGAATTTGAATTTTCCAGCTGGTCAGCCATATCCGCGCGAGAGAGTTGCATTGAAGGCGTTTTGGCTCAAGATGTGGGAAAGTTGTTGAATCGGTTGAAGACGGCCTTAGAGGGCCTTATTTTAGCTTTAGATGGAGAGTGACATAGCATGGCAAAGGTAAAGCTGCCAGATAAGCCCCGCGTGGCAATATACACCCGCGTATCGACCCTGCACCAGATAGACAAGGACTCCCTGCCGATGCAGCGGCAAGACCTCATCAACTACGCGCGGCTCATCCTGAACACGGAGGACTACGTTGTCTATGAGGATGCGGGCTATTCGGGCAAGAATACAGACCGCCCAAAATTTCAGGAGATGATGCAGCAGGTCAGGCTGGGGATGTTCACGCATATCCTCGTATGGAAAATCGACCGTATCAGCCGCAACCTGCTGGACTTCGCCACAATGTACAGCGAGCTGAAGCAGCTTGGCGTAGTCTTCGTCAGCAAGAACGAGCAGTTCGACACCAGCTCTGCGATGGGCGAGGCCATGCTCAAAATCATCCTGATATTCGCGGAGCTGGAGCGCAACATGACTTCGGAGCGCGTGACGGCAGCCATGCTGTCCAGAGCGGCAAACGGACAGTGGAACGGTGGCCGCGTCCCGCTGGGCTATGACTATGACCCGGAAACCAAGACGTTCACAGTCAACGAGAGCGAGGCGGCAGTGGTCAAGATCATCCACGACAAGTACGAGCAGGAGCGTTCGCTGGTTTCTCTCGCCAGATACCTCAACGGCCACGGCTACCGTACCCGGACAGGCTGTACCTACTCCCCTTCAACCCTGCTCATCATCCTGCGTAACGTCTTCTACTGCGGCGACTACCGTTACAATGTCCTGAAGGATGGCGACAGGCAGAAGCGGAAGAAGGAATCGGAGTGGATTACGGTCAAGGACCACCACCCGGCTATCATCAGCCGAGAGCAAAAGGATGAAATCGCGCGGATTCTGAAGGAGAACAGGCGGCTTGAATGCGAGCGGCGCGGTATATACTCCAAGAAAAAGAACGTCCATGTTTTCGGCGGGCTGGTCATCTGCGGCAACTGCGGCCACGCAATGACATCTACCATCAGGCCAGCAGACCAAGACGGCATCCGCTGGTCTGTCTACGTCTGCCCGACAAAGCGCAGGAGCGAATATCTGTGCAAAGGCAGGGCTACATCAGAGGTGGTCTTGGGAGAGTTCGTGTTCAACTACATCCTCAATATGCTGAACGTCCAGAAGAACTTCGACAGCATCAGTTCATTGGAGGATATGGAGAAGATGCTTCTCTCAGGCAGTACGTTCAGGGATGTCGATGGCATCGAGCGAGCAGGGCTGGACGATCTTTACAATATGCTGGCGTCCGGGCTGACAGAGAAGGCTCCATTCGACAGCAGCGTTGAGGTCAGGAAGAAACCTGTCGTGTCAGACATAGAGCTGGAAAACCTGAATATGGAAAAGACAAAGATCGAGCGGGCGGCGGAACGCCTTCAAAATCTCTACTTGTACTCAGACGACTCCATCTCTCAGAAGGACTACATCATCCAGCGAGAGAAGCTGATGAGCCAGCTCGCTGAGGTCAATGAGCAGATCGGCATGGTAATGTCAAACGCGGACGAGAAGGATGTGTCGGACGAGGAGTTCGTTCATGCGGCATCCAAGTTCATTCTTACACAGAAGCTCGAAGGCCGAACCTATATCTACTACAAGCGGCTGGCGACGACGGTGTCGCGGGAGGTCCTGCGTTCGTTCGTTATGAGCATCATCGAGAACATCACGATCTACGATGGCCGGGTGCAAACCATCGTGTTCAAGAACGGCCTCTCACACACTTTCATCCTGAAATGACAAAAGACCCGACGGCATAATCGCCATCGGGTCTTTACTTTTTTCTACATACAAATATCGCAAAAAGCGCGAATTTTGTATCAAACTATCAACATAGCATCGCCGAAGGAAAAGAAGCGGTACTTTTCCTCTACGGCAACTTTATAGGCAGCCATGGTCTTTTCGTAGCCGTAGAGGGCAGAGACCAGCATGATGAGGGTGCTTTCCGGCAGGTGGAAGTTGGTGATCAGGCCATCGATGCAGTTGAACTTGACACCCGGGTAGAGAAAAATAGAGGTATTGCCGCTGCAGGCCTTGATCTCGCCATATTTTGCGGCGGCGGCTTCCAGCGTGCGGCAGCTGGTGGTGCCAACGGCGATCACGCGGTGCCCGGCGGCCTTGGTTTCCCGGATGCGCTGAGCAGTCTCCTCGCTGATGGAATACCACTCACTGTGCATCTTGTGATCCGAGATCTCGTCCTCCTGCACGGGGCGGAAGGTTCCCAGACCCACATGCAGGGTAACCTCGGCAATGCCGACACCCTTGGAACGGATGGTATCCATCAGCTCCGGGGTGAAGTGCAGGCCTGCCGTGGGTGCGGCAGCGCTGCCCAGCTCCTTGGCATAGACCGTCTGATACTGGCTCTGATCTTCCAACTGCTTGGTGATGTAGGGCGGCAGCGGCATCTTGCCAAATTCATCCAGTTTTTCATAAAGGGTCTCGGTGTCATAATAGAATGTAACAAACTTGTTGCCATCCTCCAGCGTTTCGTCCACCACAGCGGTCAGAGTGCCGTCACCAAAACTGACCTTGGTGCCGGGCTGCATCCGCTTG
>ERZ827197.149-NODE-149-length-99682-cov-4.138537_pt1 | contig 99682 bp, 121 predicted proteins | sample MGYA00519867_ERZ827197 | MGnify/ENA primary metagenome ERZ827197 (study PRJEB31778, sample SAMEA3449278) | human gut metagenome | biome: human gut; feature: human-associated habitat; material: faeces | place: United Kingdom | collected 2010/2012 ...
GCCCAGGGACGCCAGCTCGAGCATCTCGTCAAACGTGATCTCCTTGAGCTTGGTTGCCTTGGGGATCTTGCGCGGGTCTGCGGTGTAGACGCCCTCGACGTCGGTGAAGATCTGGCAGCGGTCCGCGTGCAGCGCAGCGGCCAGCGCCACGGCGGAGGTATCGCTGCCGCCGCGGCCCAGCGTCGTGATGTCGTCGGAGCGGTTCAGGCCCTGGAAGCCTGCCACGACGACCACACGGTTGCGCGCCAGCTCACTCTCGACACGCTCGGTGTCCAGGCGCTTGATGCGCGCCTTGGAGTAGGCGCGGTCTGTGTTGAAGCCCGCCTGCCAGCCCGTCAGGCTGATGGCGGAGACGCCCAGCTCCTGCAAGGCCATCGTCAGCAGGGAAATCGAAATCTCCTCGCCTGCGGCCAGCAGCATATCCATCTCGCGGTGGGACGGGTCGGACGTAATTTCCGCCGCCTTGGTGATCAGGTCGTCGGTGGTGTCGCCCTGCGCCGAAACGACCACAACAACGTCGTTGCCGGCGTTGCGGGTGTTCATGACGATGCGCGCCACGTTGAAGATGCGGTCCCGGTCCTTGACCGAGGAGCCGCCGAATTTTTGTACGATCAAGCCCATTGGTGTACTCTCTCCCCTGTTCCTGTATCAGCTCACCACTGCGCCGACGTTGTCGGCCAGCAGACGATGCACGGTAAAATGATGCAGCGGGCCATCCGCCGCCAGCGCCGCCTCGGCGCGGGTGAAAAACTCGGTGTCGTCCTTGTGCACAACGGCCATGATGGTCGGCCCGGCGCCCGAGATGTAAACGGCCTGCGCACCCAGGTCCTGCGCCAGCTCAAAGATGTCGTCGCCGCCCTCGATCAGCGGCAGGCGGTACTTCTGGTGCAGCACGTCCTTGGTCGCCACACCCAGCAGCGCGTAGTTGCCCTCGCAGAAGGCCGCCGTGGCCAGCGCCGCGCGGGACAGGTTGTAGACGGCATCCTTATGGCTGACCATGGCGGGCAGCGCCGCGCGCGCCTTGCTGGTCAGCAGGCGGAAGTCCGGCACGAACGCCGCAAAGGCGAGTTCCGGGTCGATATCACCATCCAGCGCAACGCCCTTACAGAGGTTGTATCGCACGTCAAACCGCTCATCCGTGTTCATGAGGTTGAACGCACGATTATCGACAAGCAAATTCCCTTTATACAAGGTTATGCCCAAATAGGAACCTCCGTCGATTTTGGCACACAAAAGTTTTCTGCTGGGGCCGACTTCCGCCAACGGTTTTTGGTTGGTGCGTCAGCTATAAGAGTTGATGACCAATGGGGATACACGTTAGATTTTGGTATAAAGTTTTAGTAATTCTCTTGGCGGTTTGAATAAAATTAACTACCTTTTTAGTGGAAATGAAACTTATAAACCTATAAAATCATGAAAGAAAATATCAACTATGGTGAAGCGCGCCGTCAACAGATTTTGAAAGGGTTTACCAACATAGAAGAGTGCGCTGAAGAAACACCGATCGAAAAAGCGCGCCATGGCGTTTATGCTGATAACGCTCAAAACCGTCGTCTGCAACGCGTGGGACAGGAGTATGGTCATGCTGCTCAGGAAAAGCCCGAGGCAGAACAAGATAATGGCGGCGGTGTACCGGAAGCCAACGTAAGCCTCCAGAACCACGCTCGTCAGGCTTCGGAAGAGGCTCTCGTGAAGGTAGCTAACGATCCGTCGGCCGACGCTGAGATGCGTAAGGTAGCTACTGCTGAGTTGGAACGTCGCGGTGTGAGCGTTCGTGCCAAGAACAAGAACGGCGACACGTCGCTGCGTAACGGCCTGGCTGACGGCGACGCCAAGTCGGTTTCGGCGTTCGAATCCATGGGCTTCCGCCAGATGGACGACGAGGACCTGGCTCAGTACGCTGGAGTTGAAGACGCCGCTCATGCTTTCATCAAGCAGATTGGCGGTGACGAAGACGGTTTCGATCTGGTAGTTACCAAGACCAGCGAAGGCTATCGTGTGGACAAATATCCCTATGCCGACGTGGACAATTTCGAGACCACAACGGTGAAGGATATCGCTGATGTCGAGGAAGCTGCATCCAAGTTCGGCGATCCCGACGCCAAGGGCAAGGGCGGAAAGGCTGACGCCGCATCGCTCGTTGACAGTTTCAACGCTATGGCTGAGGGAGATGCAGACTTTGACGCCAAGTCGTTCAAATCGTTTGTGAAGGAAAAAGGTGGTAAGGCCGTGAAGGAAATCGCCGACGCCATCCGTAAGATGCCCAGCGAGGCCGGGCAAAGTGATCTGGCTGACGACGAGATCGCCGACATGATCGAGAATATGTTCGAGGAGGCTGGCGTGAAGGTATCGAAGGACGGCCAGAAGGAACTCGACGCGCTGATTGGCGGCGAGGAGGAAAGCGCCACTAAGCAAGGCGAGAAGGCGAAGGCTGAAGTGAAGAGTGCCGAGAAGGGCGCAAAAGCCAAGACCGACAAAGCCGCAAAGTCTTCGCCCGAGAAGGACAACGCTGCCGCGGACAAATTCATCAAGAAAACCGACAGGGGAGCTGATCCGGCTGAGTACGTCAAGATGATCGCCAAGAACCCTGAAGGTATTGCCCGCGCTCTGAAGGCAAGGATCGCATCTGGCGACAAGGAGGCCCAGCGTGCTGCTTTGAGTCTCAATTCGCTTACCGATCCGCAGTCGCGTGATCAGGGTGTTGGTCAAGAACTCCTCAGTCATCCCGAGTTGAAGAAAATCGCTGACGAGCGTCAGGCTGCACGCGATTCGCTTCGCGGGGTGTATGACCCGGAAGAATACCGCAAGAAGGTTGACACGCAATTGGAGGTAATGAAACGCACCAACAAGGAATTCGTTGACAAGTTCCTGGAGATTTACGGCGGTAACACCGAAGAGTAATGCCCTACAACGCCAAACATACCCACTTTCTTCCGTCGCCATTCCCCACCGTTACTCAGTACGAAAATCGGTTTATCCGGGAATGGAACGCCAATAATGCCGCGGCGCTCGGTGATGTCTTGAAGTACATCGCCGACGCTACGGCTGCGGCGATTAAAGAACTAAACGAGGATGAAACAAAGAAAGGCAATTTGGGCCATACCGCCAAGGAAGATTGAACAGGTTTGGAATATCGGCACAGTGATTGCCGTCAATAGCGCGCTGGAGAAAGAACCACCATACCCGGTATGGGTCGTTACTCGTATGAGGGATGAAAGAGGGCGGATGAAGTATAACGTCGGCACGCTATCACGCATTAGTGATGGTAGGTGTGAAGTGAAGATGCACCCCTCCGGCACATCGATCACAGTATCGTTACAGCCCGACGAAGAGATCCGTCTTTGCCCCGATGTTGAGTGGTTTTGGAAGAAGATGTTTGACGATGACGCCATCAAGATTAAAGACCTCGCCGAACTATCCCAGAATAATACCGTTATCGCAAAGACTGGAAACTCCGAGGCAGGTTTCTACTACAGGTTCGGGAAGGTTCTGGTGTCCGGCGATGAAGGTGCGGAAATCGAGTTAAACAACGGCCTACACATGGTTGTCAAACGCAGTCAAATTTCACGGGTCAGATTATGGAAATAGACGCGATCACAAAAGCAATACACGAACACCACAATACAATGCGTGAGCAGGTGGTGGCGGGGTTCATTGAAAAGGCGCGTTCGAGAACAGGACGATACGCCAACACGTCTAAGAACCGAAAGTTAGGCCGCGTCGGCGCACTTTACACGGGACGCGCAAAGTTTCCCGATCCCAGTCAACGCCGAAACTCTGAATGTCGTCAAGACGATACGTATATTCACACGCTCACGGTTGGCGATGGCACCGAAGCACTTGTAATTGGCGACGACGGCGTTGCACGTAACGATTTTTATGAAAATCAAAAGGTGGAGAAATACGTCAAGCACTACGAAAAAGTGAAAATTGGCGATAAGGTCCGTTACGCCGGAAGAGTTCGCAGCGTGTATTCAGTGAAAAACATCAAGGAAGGTGACACGGAAATACAGTTAATTCAACTTACAGGTAAACCTTCGTACAGCGGCGCACCACGTGGCACTGGGAAATGGATTCCCCGAAAAGACGTCGAAAAGTTATGATTTTCAACAACCGTCAAATAGACGACATGGTCGGTATTCTCCGGCGTTGGCAATATCTCTTTATTGCCAAGCACGTCGGATTGGACTACCTCACGCAGTCTGAAATTGATATCTTGGTAGCTTCAGGGGTCAACGTCGATAAGTACAAGAACTCAAAGGGCATCATCGAACACGCCTTTTTGTTTGGAATACTGGCCGAAGCAATTGGCGACACTCGCGCCAAGAAGATGAATTACAAGCAGTTTCTCCAGTTCTTGAAATCGGGAAACTTTGTTCCGCTTACCGAACAGGAAGAAAACGCGCTCAACTACCTCAAGAATCGTGCCTATACCGACATCACGTCGCTTGGTAATCGTATCGTCACTGGAACACGGAATGCCATCCTCAAATCGAATTTCCGTCAACAATCGGTAATACGTCAGCAAATCAAAGACAAGGCCATTCAAGCCGTTCAACTCCGTAAGGGAGCCCGGTATATAGCCAGCGAACTGGGGAACCTTACCAAAGACTGGGGACGCGATTGGCTGCGTATTGCGTACTACCTCCTGCACGAAGCCTACAACGTGGGCCGTGCCGAAAGTATTTTCAAGCAACACGGTCCTGACGCCAAAGTGTATTTCGATGTCTATCCAGGTGCGTGCGCTAAATGTCGGGAGTTGTACTTGGAAGACCCCGAAGATCCTACATCGAAACCTAAACTGTTCCGTTTGGCCGATCTTATCGCTAACGGTAACAACATCGGTCGTAAGGTGGCAGAATGGCTCCCTACGATCGACCCCACACACCCCTATTGTCGTTGTTCAGTCAATTTCAAGCCTGATAATTTCGATTGGGACCCCGCAACCCGCGCTTTCACTAAGCCTATCAAACGCCAGTTTAAGAACCCAAAGTTAAAGAACGTGAAACTTAACATTAAAGTTACCAAATAATGAAAAACAAAATCGTACAAGACCCTCCGTTTACCATGCAGATTGAACCGACGGAGGGGTGTAATCTGGGTTGTTCGTTTTGCGGTCTCCACGGCATGCGCGAAAAAGGCACTAAGCCGTGGAATTTCATGACCGTTGAAACCGCCGAGCGTATCGCTTCAGAGGTAGCCCGCGTAGGGTGGAAATGTAAGTTCGTATTCGCTATGCACGGCGAACCGACGCTCAACCCCGCATTCATCGACATCGTGGCTACGTTCCGTAAACACCTGCCCAAAGCCGTATTTCATATGTACAGCAACGGGTACGGTATGAACCACGCCAAGGATACGTCGGAATATTTAGACCGTCTTTTTGAAGCCGGCATGAATGATATTCTGGTGGACTGCTATACGGCTAAGGGTGACTGGAATTTCGTCGAGAAAATCGACATCGAGAAATACAACGTCGTTACGCTGGAACCGGGCGTTCCGTACTACTACCCCAAGCAGGGCCGCCGTATCTGTCTGTTGCCGCCTATCGCCGAAGACGATACCAACAAGATGACGCGTCGTCTGGCTAACCACTGTGGTGCGGCGTTCCCGCTCGACGACTCGTTCAACAACAAGCGCTGTACCTTCCCGTTCCGTGAACTGGATGTGCGTTGGAATGGCCAGGTGTGTCTGTGCTGCGACGACTTCCGCGGCGAGTATCCTATCGCCAATATTCACGATATGCCTATCGAAGACCTTTGGAACCATCCGCGCTTCCATGCTGCCCGCGTGATGCTGTACAACAACGACCGTCGGTTCCGTCCGTGTCAGGGGTGTACACATGTCAGCGTCCGTGTCGGTTTCCTGCCTGATAAGATGGGTAAGAAAACGCTCCCGCCTATCACGCCAGAAATTCGCCGTATGGCTGAGGACGTATCGAAGGACGGCCCCTGCGTCGAGAAGATATACAAACGGCCATGGGAAAAATAAAATACCTCTGTGTCGAGCCACACGCGGGTGATCTCCTGATGAGTGCTTGTCACGTTTTAGTAGCACCCGAATATGACGTTCGGGTGCTTACTGTAGATAGCGACCCAAAGCGCGTTTCAGAGCAGCGGCTTCTGTGCAATTTTCTGGGTATAGCCATGGATTGTCTGGACCTGGAGTTAGAAAATGTCCGTTGTAGCGATTTTCAGGCCCATTCCAAGGACTGTAATTATGAGAGCGTCTATACGTACTTACGCGCCAAATTCGGGAATGACGGCCTTAATTTCGCCGAACAAGCGCTTCGCGATCATTTGCGGAAGTTTATGCACCGCAATCCCGGTTATACGTTACTGGCACCTCTCGGTGCAGGACACCCGTTCAACCAGTTTATCCATGATGTGGTGTATAATACGGCGTCTGGCGCGGAATACTATCGCGACTTTCCCTATTCGTACGTACTACGAGGCCGTCGTCAGGTCTGCGTGCAGTGCTATAATAGCGAAAGCCTACTGATGAAACGCCGCGTATCGTGTGATGATATGTTTGACGTTAAGTGGGAGTTGTTCATGAGGTTTTATCCATCGTTAGAAAGTACACTGGACAATTATCAGCGTTTTATAGAACAGAACCCGCCTGAGGAAGTTTGGTACGAGGGCGACTTACCATTTTGAGTATGAACTGTCAATTCTTTGTCGTGTCTAAAAACCGCCCTAAATGCGTTACGACTCGATTGTTGAAAAAGGGCGGCGTGGATTACCACATCGTGGTAGAGAAAGAGGATGTCGAAAAATATGTTGAAGCCGGGCATGAGCGCGAACGCCTCATTGTGCTTCCAGCCTCGAATCGTGGCTACAGCTACGTAGTCAATTTTTGCAAGAATACCTACTTGCGCGAGGGACATCCCGTTGTGGTGATGGATGACGATATCGCCAACTTCTTCTACTCAATTGACGGCGAAGCCAAATGCGGACTGTCGTTGAAAACCCCTGAAGAGTTGGCTGAATTCTTCAACGAATTCGACCGAGAGGTGATGAAAACCGACTTCGAATATGGCACCATGGGCAAAAGCGCTTTTGATTGGAATTGCATCGACGTTAGTCCGCGTTTCAAATACGGCGGTATTCCACACCTTATCGTGTTCAAGGGTCTTCGCACGTTAGAGTTGGACTTTGATGAGCGGTTGGAGTTGAAATGTGATATCGACTATTCGTTAAAATGTATGTACCTCGGCATCGTGTATGCGCGATTCGTACGGTTCTTGCTTCAGAGTAAGATGAACAAGGAAGCTACACAAGGTGGTGGTCTCCAAGATGTGTACGAACGTCGCGAGCGCGTTCAACGTGCGCATGATATCATCTTGAAGCGTTGGCCGCTTAACGCTCGTGTTGACGAAAAGAAGAAGCCAATCAACGGTGTACCCGAGTTGCGCATTGTATATAAGAAATTTGATATTGACTTTGACGCTGTAGAAGTGTAATTTTCCAAGTATTTATTTGGAAAACTGCACAACGTATGTCAGATATTATTCAAAAAGCAAAGCACAACGTCGGCGACCATCACCCCACCCAGCCGTGGGTGTGGACGGAGTACAAGCCTGGAAAGTTCAACTGGCGTGTCGATAAGAACGCTAAGCCCAAGCCCAGCGCCGATACTGGTAAAGAATCGGGCGATTCGGGTCCTGCGACGAGTCTTGAAGCGTGGGCCAAGAAGACCAGCGATGATAACCTTTTGAAAGTTGTCAACAACCCCAAGGGCAATGCGCAGTTGCGACATATTGCTTACAACGAGCTGAAATCTCGTAATGTCGATATGTCGCAGGTGGATACCAGCGGAACGTTATCCACGTTGCTTAAGATGACTGCCAAACAGGATCCTGTTGCGCCTACCAGTACCGGAGCTCAAGTGGACATTAACGACGGCGAGGGTGGAAACGACGATGGTGAAATCGTCGAGGACTGGTTTCTTAACCCCGAAGACCCGCGCATTCAGAAAAAGTTTAATAAACTTCAGAGCCGTCAAGACCGTATCGCTTACGACCGCTTCGTCTATGCGATGAAGAAAAAGGATCCCGATTACGAACCGCCTGTTGAGGTCATGTATGATCTTAACCGTCAGTATCTTGAGTTCCTCGATAACAAGGAACAGCGGTTCATGATCTCGGCTGGTGGCGCAGGTATCGGTAAATCGTACGGTTTCAAGAAAATTGCCGAACTGCTCAACAAACGTCCGTTCGACGCTGAAACCGACTCTCCGGGCGACGGCGACTATGACTACGTTGAACTCGGTGACATCAACTCCAAGAAGCAGTTGCTGAATGTGCTGAAAGCACACAACGGTAAGATTCTTCTGTTCGATGATACCGACTCCGTTATCACTCGCGCCGACTTGGCTTCCATCATGAAGAAAGCCACCGCCGCTTCAGGTAAGCGCGTGGTCGGCGACCCGGAAGACGTCAAGTCGAATTTCGTATTCACGGGTCGTATCATCATCATGACCAACAAGGACCTCACGAATCTTTCAAAGAACGAAGATACCAAAGCTATCATTTCGCGCGCTACGCTGACGTCGGAGGTATATCTTACCGTCGATGAAACGATCGAAGTTCTGAAGGATCGCTACGAGGAAATGGATATTCCTCAGCAACCGCACCTCGACAACCCTGAAGAGGATAAAAAGGAACGTAAAGAATTGTTCGATCTTATCGTTAAGAATAAGAACAAAATCGACCCTGCTAAGTTTACCACCCGTACTTTTGGAACCATCTTGTCGGAGAAGCGTTCTACTGACCGTTCTAACAGGATGGCCAAGATAGGCGGTGAGTGGACCAATCTCATCGGTGATAAGCAAAAAGAGTGGGAGCGGGCCGCAGTACGTGCACTGACGAAAGGATTCGTGTACGAGGCCATCCAGCCCGTCGAAACTTCCGATGAGATAGCCAAGGCCGAAGCGCTGCTCGACTCCGCAGAATCGCTCGAAAAGGCCGATTTTACCGAAAAGCAACGTGAGCGTCTTGCTGATAAAAAGGAGGCCCTCCCCGATGGTTCATTCCCGATTCGTAACAAGTCCGACCTGAAGAATGCCATCCGCTTGGCCGGCAACGCAAAGAATCCTGAACGGGCTCGCCGCTGGATTAAACGTCGCGCCAAAACGCTTGGCGCTGAGGATATGATTCCCGACACGTGGAAAGCCCATAACGCGGAACTCGGTACGTTATCCGCTGACGATATGTCGATTGAAAAAGCAGAAACCCTTTTGTTTGGATAGTTTATGGACGAACTGAGAAAAGCGTTGGAAATTTTCGCCCTCCGTAATGCCGAGGGTGCTGTTTCTGACGCCGTACTGGAGAAAGCCTGTGAAGCGTACAAGGCCCGTTCCGAGTTCGTCGATGACTACGAGTACAGCTTGTATGTAACCAAGTCGTTGTATGATCACCTTCACGGCGTTAAACAGGACCCGGACATTGTAAAGGCTATTATGCCTGGCCAAACAAAGGTAGTCGATGGCGTGGTGTATATTTGGACATTGACGCCTAATGCAAAGACGACGTACGATTGGCGCGTTTACAAGAATCCGCAAGGAATACCTGTTGGAAAAGGGGCTTTTCGTTCCAAAGCTATACTGGCTAAACAGGAGAAGGAGGTGAACGAAATGTTCCCGGCTGATCCTTCACAGCTGACCTTTGTACAGAAATTAGGCGGTTCCACGGGAGCTGTCCTGATGAAGGACGCCAAGGGTCGCGAGTTTGTCGTTAAGAGTTCAAAGAACACTAACCGCGGTCACGTCGCCGCGGAATACTACGCTGCACAGGTGTACAGTTTGCTTGGATTAGACACGCCGGATTACGAAATGTATGACGACGGAACTGATTTGACGCTTATCTCTAACTACATGCGCGGAGTGTCAGAACCCCAGGCTAAGGATTATGCCGCTATGGCTAAGGGTTTTGTTGTTGACACCTTTTTAGCCAATTGGGATATATACCAAAACGACAATTGTTTGGTAGATGCTGCCGGCAAGGTTTACCGCGTCGATAATGGCGGGTCGTTCAATTACCGAGCACAGGGTTCGACTAAGACGTTCGGCAACAAGATCGACTGGGATGGTATGATAAAACACAATCCGAATATCGTTGCCCATCTTACGTCGCAAGACTTCATCGACCAGATTGACGCTTTGAAAGCCCGTAAGGATGAAATCTTAGCGTTTTTTGACGCTGGAAAACTCGGCGCCAAATCTAAAATACGTGCTATCATTGAGGGACGTTTCAATGATTTGGACCGAATACGAGGGATTTATCAAGTTAAAATTCAGCGCGCTAATCGTAAGGTCAAACCACGTAACCTGAAGTCCGAGGAGGATATGTATCGCGAATTCTCGGAAGATGAACTGGATTCCCTTTACAAGAGTGTCAATGGCAATATCCCTACGGACCGATTAACAAATACCGATAGGCAAGTAGGTTGGCAAATGTTATCTAACATTTGCGCTGCTCGTGGTTTCGACGCACGTCCGGACGTTGTAGATGATAACACTTTCTGGACCAAAGTGGCCAAATCAAAGTATCATATGTTCCGTGGCGTACAGCCTCGCGGAACAGATTCGGAGTATTACGCTGACGATTTTAAGTACAACGACACGTGCTTTTTTGGTACACAAGGTGTTTACGGCGAAGGCATCTATTTTCACGTCAATGATTCAGCCAATGCCAATAAGACGCCGTCAGGCTACAAATCAACATCTTCTTATAAGAACGCACTCGGTTACGCAAGCAATGATGGTGCTATTATTGAAGCTGTTTTGGATGATTCGGCAAAAGTCATCACCGTCGAAGATGCTCGTAAGGAAATACAACAACTTTCAGCCCGAAAATCTCCTGTAGTTGAGAAGGCTCTGAAAGAAGAACAAGAAGCCGAAGCCGTTTATAACCAGCTGTCGTCAGAACTTCACAATATCACCTCCAACACCGAGAAAAGGGTTAAAACCTCTATGCATTGGGATGACGCGGCATATACCGACATTCCGCTTCAAATCGACCAAGTGATCGATTGGGGTGCTATTGACGATGACGGCAATCCGTCATATATGAAGTTTGACGACTTTATGAATAATCACCTCCGCGGTTGGGTAACGGCTAACGGCGGAACCATTACCGAAAAGGGTAATGGAACAGGCGATTTTGTCATCAAGATGCCTAACACTTCAGAGCGATTTGTGTTTTCGCGCTATCGTTACGAGAACGATGCTATTAAGCGCAAGAACGGTTTCGCGCGCCCGTACAACTATCCTGTCCGCCAATTCAAGGAGTGGATTATGCGCGAGCACTACGGTAAAATCGAGGATGCCGTGAAAGAAGCTGTCAAGAACCTTGACGATGAGGTGAATCGCTTACAAAAGGAGCGCGTTGAAGCGTTCAAGGTCTATCAGGAAAAGAGTGCCGCAGCGTGCAAAGTTAGCTCTAATAGCGTCGGTGACCCCGATAAGGATATTTATGCGGCTATATACCAATCTTCGCGTTTACACGACGAAGTCCTTGGTGTGTATGCTGCGCTTCAAGGGTACGACGCCATGATACAGCCTAATGGTAATTGCTGCGGCAACTCATTTATGATTGTGTTCAACCGCTCGAAGATAATCACAAGGAAATAAGCCATGAAAGACAAAGGAAGATATGGTGTACCGCGTAACTTCACGACTTCGGTTGTAGGGGGTGCAGCGTCGCGATACATCGACCGTAAACGGCCGTCGGAACTCATACCATTCCGTGGCGAATTCCCGATGTTAAACGAATTGGATGCACGGGAATTTCGTAAGGCTATCCAGAACACCTTAACTCTTGACGAGTTATCACCTATGTTCCAAAAGGTAGCCACCGAAGGACAACGCATCGCCATCATGGAAAGCGATTTTCGTGATTACTTACTCGACCGAGCTATCACGCCTGAGGATTTTGTAAAATTAAGTAATTCCGAAAAATCGGATTACTTACTGGATTGGATGAACACGAACTCAATTAGTGTAGAATCACTTAAAATAACAATTCCGTATGGCAAATATTACATACGCTAACTCTTCGGCGTTCGCAATCAACGACACTGTAAAGGATCTTATCAGCCGTGCGGCTGATGCCACTAAGAACCCTGATGTCGTTATCACTTCGACGTTGCGTGCCCCTGAAGCCCAGGCCAAGGCCATGGCCGATAACCTTTACGCCGGCAAGCGTATTCGTTACCGCGCTCCGGGTGCGGCCGTCACTAAGGTATTCGACGACAACTGCAAGAAGATGGCCCGTTCCGAGGTTGAGAAACTGATGGTGGCTGAAATCGAACGTCAGGCCGCCATGGGTCAGCGCGTATCGCTTCATTGCACGACGGAGGAGTTGTACCGCCAATGCAACATCATCGATCTGTCGATTACACGGATGAAAAATCCGCGCGACTTCACTAATGCGTTGGCCAATGAGGAAAAGTGTCGTAAAATTATTACGCCACTGAGCGACGTCAAATACGCCAGCGCCAAGGTATCCGTGGATGCTAACGAACCCGCGTTGCACGTTGAAATTATGGCGTGACAATTATAAGTTTGTGAATTTTAAATAAAAAATATATGCCTACTTTTATAGACATGTCGAAGCTGACGAAGCGTTCGACTCTCACTGGAAACGAAGAATTTCAGGTATCGGCTACCGAAAAGGCTACGTCGCAGCAGATTGCCAATCTGTTTAATGCCATGCAGGCCAAACTTACGGGTTTTGCCAATCAGACTACTGGCGTTACCTCGATTACGTCGGCGAGCACTATACTCCAGGCGTTTCAAAACATGTATCGTATAGTTGGTAATGGCGCAGTGAAAATTATTACCAACGGTGCAGCCTACAATGGTTTTGTATGTTGGTCAGGATCTACGTGTTATGGCATTGTCTTTAATATTGTTGACAATATTATATACAGCCGAAACGGCTTTACACAAGATCCTCCTACGGCATTAACCGACCAGCAATGGATTGATACGATTGTAAATAACGGTTTGGCATTTCGTATGGATGCCGATATGACTCCGTTGAAGATTACAGACTTTAAAGCCACTGTTAACAACGCCCGAGTACGAAAACTCCCCGTTGGAGGAATAATTCCGTTCTACAGCGTTGGAGGCGATCAAAAACCTACGAGCGAAGCCTTGATCGGCATATTGCAAAAGGTAAGCGCTGGACAAATCAACTATTTTGCACAAGACGTAGGAAGTAATAATTTTTATTTAGGAAACGCCATAACGACTCTTATTAAATGGACGCAAATTGGTGCTGGCGGTTCAGGAATAGACGCCATAGTCATTGACGGAGGTGAACAAATAGGTAATCAAATTATCAGCGCTGATTGGGGTGATAGTGCAGTTGGCAAAATAAAGGCGATCCTTGTTACAAATCCAACTGCCTTAATTGAGGCGTATTTTCCCCTTTTTAAGGGTTCTGGCGTAAAGTTTATGAACGGATTTGTGCAATGCTTACAATCTGGCGGCGACCGAATCTTCTCAGCAACAATGTATCCAGCCATGGATGATGGCACACTCATTAGCCAAGGCCCGTCGTATGTAATGATCACTATTGGAAACGACGGTAATGTCGTGGACTACTACGAATATCCTTCCGTTATTTTATCGCCGATTCCGGGATACAAAGAGTTGGTGAGTGAATGGTCGTTAATTACAGGCACTGGAACTGGAGCCATGGTTACTATAAACTTCGACAGAGAAGTTCCCCGCAATGCGACAATAATGTTATGTGGATCAATACGGCAAACTGGCGATCCTACTTCAGACGCGTTTTATAATATACCGCTTACTGTTCCTAACATTGATCCTAACACTGGACACGGAATTTTAGTAGAAGTAAGTTCGGCGTATTTAGCTTCAACGATGGATGATAAAACTGTTGGAAGCATTAGGCTCATGGTAACAAGTCCTAAGATGGGTACAACTGGCATTAGTGGATTAAACATCGTGGTTCAAAGCAAAAATATAAACGGAGCTTCTTCAAGTTATATGTTTTTGAAACTGTACTCTAATTATTAATTAATCCCCTCCTCGTCATGAGGGGGGATTAATTTATTCATTACAATATATACTCAATGTTGCGTAATACATATCAGTAGTCAAAATATTCTTAGTCTGTAAAACAATATTAAAGGCACTAATACCATCCGACGATAGATCAACGCTTGTTACTAAAATACGTGCGGAAATGTTGTCGCCAATTGAATTAAAAAAAGCACTCGATATATCTATTAACGCTCCTTTTCCATTACTAACACTTATATTCACAGGGGTAAGTGGTATGTTTAGCACAATATCACTAAACATACTTTGGGAAGCGTGTACTTTACCAGTAACGTATAGTTTGGCATTTTGAGATATCTTCCTGTCAAAAGAGATCTTATTGGTTTCGCCGCTAACTGTTGTTTCTTTTATAAAGAATGGAAATTCACTCACCAACTCTTTGTATCCCGGAATCGGCGATAAAATAACGGAAGGATATTCGTAGTAGTCCACGACATTACCGTCGTTTCCAATAGTGATCATTACAAGTATAATGTTGGTAACAATAACGCCGTAAACATGTTTAAGGACGATAGATTCAATTTTTGGTGTCCTATTGGACGCATTGAAAAAGCTACGAACGAAGCAGGAGAACCTGTTATGCGTATTGGCGGTATCGCTTCAACTATGGATCGTGACGCTGATGGTGAGTATCTGGATCCTTCTGGTTTTGATGTTGAGCCGCTGAAGAATTCAGGCATGGTTAATTGGCATCACCAAGCCAAGAACTCTCCAGCTGCTATTATTGGCGAGCCGTCAAAGGTCGAACTCCGCCCCGAGGGGCTTTGGATTGAAAGCGATTTGTATGCTTCATCGCCTATGGCCAATGAAGTTTATGAACTTGCTAAAACCCTTGAGGAAGACAGTAAAACGCGTCGTCTTGGGTATTCCATCGAAGGAAAGGTTCTGAAGCGCGGTTCTAACGACAAGAAATCACCCCTTTACAACAAGATCGTTAAGGCTGTAATAACAGGTGTTGCAGTAACACATATGCCTAAGAATCCACATACGTTTGTGAATATTATAAAGGGGGAGATTGACGCTGACGGAATAAAGGTGGATTTGGAGGAAGAAGAGGATAATGCCGAAGAGCGCGGTGGCAAAACCGAGAAAAAGGCCTTGGACACGAAGTCTGGCGCGGCGTTAATGCCGGAGTCAGTCGATGGCCAGCCGAAAAAAACGTTTTCCAAATCTTCCGTCATGGAAGCTATCTTCCGTGATATTCCAAATATTACAATACCGAACGCGTATGAAGTGTACACACTAATTAAAAATATATCGGTTATGAACAAACGCAAATCCATCACTTCCGAGGACATCGAGAAGGCATATGCCGCTTTGGGGCTTGCGCCCGAGGGCAACGCTTTTGATGCCGAAGACGTGCAGAAAGGTGATGACGCCGACGGTCAAATGGGCGAGGAGGACGAAACCCATGATGACGAGCCGCGTCACAACGCCGCCAACATGCGTAATGCCAAGGCAGGCAAGAAGGAGGAATCTGAAGAAGAAACCGAGGATGACGACGAAGGCTTTGAGCAGTGCGACAAGAACGGTGCCAAGATGAAAAAGGGTGATAACGCTGATCTCCTGAAAGCTATTCAGGGTGTTGGTAACGACTTCAAGTCGTACATCAAAGCTACGGCCGTCTTGGTGAACGATCTTCGCCAGAAACGCTCTGAGGACGCTAAGCGTATTGCTGAACTGGAGGACGTCGTCAAAGGCCAGACCGAGGTTATTGAGGGCTTCGCCGCTAAACTGGAACGCTACGGCAGCGAGGTGCCGCGTCCGAAATCGCTGCGCTCGGCTACGGTTATCGACCGTGCGTTTGCTAAGGGTGCCGACAAGGGCGACATCGAAAAGGGTGGCAGCACCACTCGTATCTCGTTCCGCGAGAATCCCCGTGCCGTTGCTGCGCTGCTTGACCAGGCATCGTTCGCCAAAGGCTACGACAAAGAGTACGGCGATGCGCTTTTGGCGTTTGAGGCGCGTCCTGCTGACGGTCTCCCCAAAAACATCATTACCCGTCTCAAGGCTGAGACCGGGTACGAGGTAGTAGAGTAAACACCCAAACAATTTCCATAACATAATCAATTCCGAATCATGGACAGACTTTCTATCAATCTTGCCGACTATGGCATCCAAGCACGTGGTGCCCAGTACGGCTCGTCCAGCCAGGAAGAGGTCGCTATGCTGAACAAAGCCCTCGAAGCAACCGACATCACGGGTCGTCAAACGACGAACTTGACCGATGCTTCGGGTGCTCCGCTGAAGGTGGAGTCGCTGGAGCGTACTCTGAAACACCTGACGTTCCGCGAGAGCGACATCGTTCTCTGGAAGAACCTGCCGAAAAAGGCCGCCTACAACACCGTTGAGGAGTACAACCAGCTGGCATCGTATGGTGCTGACCGCGGTGGCTTCACCAACGAGGGCGAACTCCCCGACGAGGAAGACTCGATCTACATCCGCCGGGCTCAGCTCGTGAAGTATCTCGGCGTTACCAAGTCCGTTACGCACCAGATGACCCTCGTCAACACGATGGTGGGCAACATCATGGAGCGTACCATCAAGGACGGTACGCTGTGGATTCTCCGCAAGCTGAACAAGTCGCTGTACTACGGCAACTCGGACATCATCCCGCAGGAGTTCAACGGTCTGCTGGCTCAGCAGCTGCAGTCGGACGCATGGAGCGGTCTGGACGCTTACCTCAACTCCGAGAACGTGATCGACCTTCGCGGTCGTGGCCTGACCGAGGATCCCATCGAGAGCGCTGCCAACTCGATCGTCGAGAACTACGGTCTCGGAACCGAGCTGTACGCTCCCCCCGCCGTTCTGTCGGACTTCGTCAAGACGTTCTACGGCAACAAGTTCATCCAGCCTAACACCGCCCAGACCAGCGCCGGTATCATGGGTCAGCGCGTTCAGGCATTCGACTCGCAGTTCGGCCGCATCGGCCTCAACTACGATGTCTTCTTCAAGAAGGCGCCGTTCAAGATGGCTGGCGCTCAGTCCACGCATCCGAAGTCGCCTGCTGCTCCCGCGTGGGATACCAGCACTCCGACTGCAGTTGTGTCCGGCGTGACGACCTCGAAGTTCAATTCGGAGGATGCTGGCAACTACGTTTACGCAGTTGCTGCCATCAACCGCCACGGTGAGTCGTCGCTGGTGGTTAACGAGACCCCGGTTGCCGTTACGGCAGGTGCGGCTGTCGATCTCAAGTTCTCGATCGTGGACAATGCGCACCCGGCTACGGGCTATCGCATTTACCGCACGAAGAAAGGCGGTACCAAGGACAGCAAGTTCTACCCGATCTTCGACATTTCGGTGGCCGAGCTGAAACTTGGCTATGCAGGCGCTGCCGGCGATCTGTGCCGTGACAACAACTACTTCCTGCCCGACTGCGACCAGGCGTTCCTGGTGCAGTTCGACAACGAGGTCATCGAGTTCGCTCAGCTGGCTCCGCTGATGAAGATGGACCTGGCGATTCTGTCGCCCGCATACCGCTTCATGGTGCTGCTGTACGGTACGCCGTTCCTGTACGCACCGAAGAAGATGGTTCGTATCATCAACATCAGTCGCGCTTCTAACTAACGCAACAATCGTTCAACCGAGAAACAGGGGTGGGGGTAGCCCCGCTCCTGTTTTTCATTAAATCGTAAACCATGAAACTGAAAACCAGTAACGCGTCCCTGTACGGTTCGCGTCTTACCGTTCCTGTTGACGGTACTATTCAAATCGACCGCAATGGCGAAATCAACGTATCTGAAGCCTGCGCCCGTCATCTGCTGACGCTCCCTGAATGGGCGGTCGTTGGTAAAGCTGCAAAGGAAGAGGAGGCTCCGGCCGCTGAACCAGCCGAGGACCAGGACAAGGCCATCATCGACCAGATTCGCGCCATGTCGCTCGAAGAGATGCTCGAGACTGCCGCCGAGGCTGAGTACCCCGAGGACGAGTACAAGAAGTTCAAGAAGAACGCCAAATTGATGGCAGCCTACCTGGTGAAGAAATACAAGGCCGCTGTCACCGCCGAGGAGTAGTTTCCTCGTCTTACCGTTACGACTCGCAAAACAGACCAAAATGACTCTTCAATTAGACATCCTCTATAACAAGAATGAGGGCCTCGTGATAAGCCCTTCGGAGCTGACCGAAAACTATCTTTTCGGCATTCCGATGTGCTCACCCGACGGTCAGCGGGTTTCAGAGTCTTCCATCAAGACCCAGATCAAGGTAGCCCAAGCTCGCGTTGAACACCTCCTTTCTATCAAACTCAAGAAGCAGGTTATTGAGGAGAGTCGCGACTACATTCGCGAAGAGTGGAACAATTGGGGTTTCGTCCGTGCGATGTACCCCGTGGTCTGTATTCATTCGTTGTGCGGTTTCATCAACTCTGTAATGCAGACCCGCTACCCTGCGGAGTGGTTATCTATCAAGAAGATCGCTTCGGTGGCCGTGTATCGTAATATTTCGCTGATTCCTAATTCGGGCAGCGGAAAAGGCGCCATTATGACGCAAAATTCGTACGTTTACAACGGTATCGCTCCGAACTTAGGGTGGTTTGGTCAAAAGTACATTCCCAACTATTGGCGGTTGAAATACGTCACCGGATGGGACCAGATACCTGCCGATCTGCTGGATTTTATATCCAAGTTGGCGTCGTTAAACGTTCTTGCAGTGCTGGGTGATGTACTATACGGCGTGGGCATGTCGTCAGTGAGTATTTCGCTTGATGGGGTGTCACAAAACACGCCGTTGACACGTTCGGCGCAGGGCGGCCTTTTCGGCGGCCGCATCAAACAATACCTCGACGAACTGAACCAACAATTGCCGAACTTGAAGAACCAATACCGCGGTATAGCTTTTGAAGTCCTGTAATGGCTAAGAAACAACCCATATTGAGCGCCTCGCTCATCGATACCCCACCCGTGAGCCTGACCCCCGCGCAACCGGGGCGTCCGGCCGTAGGATGGGATGTCGGACGTTTCGAGCGTCTTATCTACGATCAGGGGTATGACGCCTACATTGACCGCGCTATGCGTTGTCCGTGCGTTGACAAGACCAGCGGACAGGCATCGTCAACGTGTCAAAACTGCTACGGGCGCGGATGGTTCTTCGTCAATCGCCGCGAGACACGTCTTATTGCCCAGACCATGGGTAATCGCCGTAAGTATGAAGAATGGAGCGAACTCAACATCGGCACAGCCGCCATTACCGCTCGCGCCGTGGACCGTATGGGATTTATGGACCGCGTCGTACTGTTGGACCTGGAGGGATATTTCTCTGAGATATTACGGCCGACAATCTATCGTAATGAACTGTTTGCCTATCCGGTGTACGAACCGCTGGAGGTGACGGATATCTTCCTCCACGTAGCCGACGGCGAACCGTTACGGCCGCTTACCACAGCCGAGTTCCGTTTGGATAAGAACAGGGTCGTTTTCAACAAGGATTTAATCGGCATGGTAGAAAGTAACGACCCTAACGCTAAAGTCGGTAATTTGACCGTTTCCATTCGTTACAAGCACTATCCTGTATATCACATAATCGACGTTGATCGTGAACTTATGCAAGTGCGTGAGGGAAAACCTTGTGCCACGCGCCGTGAAGCGTTGACAGCCATGCCTGTAAAGGTAGTTGGACGTAAGGCCGAATATGTGTTTCCGCCCATGCGCTATGGCGACGTTCCGTACGATAACACCGTGAAATAATGGCACGGCCCATCAACATAGACGTTAGCGGTTTAGGCGCTCAGTTTGGCCTCACGCAGGCTCAGATAGACGATCTAACTGAACTCTGTGTTCAAGCCGTAACGGCTGCTGTGTATGCCAACTGGCAAGCGTTGGCCAAGCAGGGTCTGAACTCCACCCGCCCCGAGTACCTCCAAAATCTTAACATTATCGACCGCGGCCGTTTCGCCAAGTCGATTGTCCTTACAGGGGAATTACCTGTGATGTTGGAGGCCGGAGCAACCCCTTTCGACCAGAAGGAGTATTTCCAGCGGTCATCGCGAGTCCGCCACACTGTGCCTGTATTGCGTAAGGACGGCACGGTACTACGTCCTGGCGGCGATTGGTATTTGACCATTCCGTTCCGTCATGGCACGCCAGGCACAGTAGGTCAAGCAGGCTTTTCTGACGAAATGCCTCAAGAGGTTTACGACGTGGTCCGCACGTTTGTAACCGGGCAGCGGCTACGTGCCTCGCAGATTCCTACGCCGTATAATATCCCAACCGAGCGCCAGGCCATAGCCGCAACCGATCGTTCGCCTGCCTACGCGGCCTATTTGCGTAAGCACTCCATCTACGAGGGGATTACCAAGCAAACGGGCGTTTATGCGCGTACAACTCAGAATATGTATGTTTCGTTCCGGCGCGCTTCGAAGAACAGTGATCCGCTCAGCTGGATATTCCCGGGACTGGCAGCACGGCGGTTCTCCGACAAGGCCATTGACCAAACGGATGTCGAAACCATAGTACACAACGAATCGGTAAACTTTTTGGAGAACTTATGAAAGTAGATGCACTGATACTCCCTGAGGTGATTATAGCCCGTGTGTTGACAGCCATTGTAAAGATGATACGCGATGACATCGCGTTGGCTACACCACAAGAAGTCCGAAACACCATCCTCTTCCAACTGCTTGGTGAGAACGAAGACGGCCAACCTATCCACATGAACGCCTACAACTATTTCCGTCAGGCGGTGAAAATATTCTCTAACCCAGCGAATTTGGAGGTCCATTTGGGATACAACGCCCAGGTCACGACCGCCTTGGCCGTCCATATTATTTTACCCGGTGAACAAGCCGCTGACGCCCCTCTGGGCGAGGGGCAGGAGTGGAACGCTGAAGCCAACCAATTTATGTACACACAGTGGATGGATGCGCAGTACCAAGTTCTCATAACGTCGGATAATGCTTCTGAGGCCATGATAGCTTACAACGTACTCAAAGCCATGTTGCTGATGTACGCCCCGAATCTTGACTTGGTCGGGTTACGTATTCCGCGGATATCAGGCGGCGACATCATTCTCCAGCAAGATATTATTCCGCCAACTGTATTTCATAAGGCTCTCACGCTGGCGTTCAAATACGAGGTCACGGTTCCAACAAGATTACGCTCCCAAGTCGTAAAGGCCATCAGCTACAATTATAACATTTGCGATCCGTTTAATGGCGAAGCGATAACCCCAGACGGCAGTAAAACCAAATAAAAACCAAATTTTCTAAACATATAACATTATGAGTACTGTGGTAACGATGAATGGCAAAACCTACGTTGAGCCGGGTTCGTACGCGATCACTGTCTATCAGCCTACTTCGGTAGTCAACGTGGCCTCGTTCGGTCGCGTCATGATTATCGACACGGGTCTTTCTCAGGAGAAGGCAGGCGACGCGACGTACGAGTTCGCTGGTGGTGCAGGTATTGCCGGCGTTGACGCTTCTGGGCGCAAGGCCATTTACGCTTTTGAGAATTTCGAAGACTTCTCAGACTTCATGGGCGGCGGCATGATTACCGATTTGGCGCAAAAACTGTTTACGCCTATCGACGGTTCGCTGGGTACGCCGCGCCTGTACTACACCCGCGCTGCTGCTACTGCTCCAGCAAAACTCACTATCGGCAGCGGCAACAACAGTATCGTCCTTACGTGCTTGAATGAGGGTGTTGTTGGTAACGGTATCGCCGATGGTGACATGAGTGAATTGTCGAACGGAACGCTGGAGAATCTGAAGGTCGGTTATGCTTTAGCCATTAAGGCAGGTGTTGACGATACGTCGAAATTTATTGCTACGATTTATCGCGGTAACTATCGCGGTACGGACGCTGCAGGTGAACCGTATGGCACTTATACATTTGCACAGGCTTATGGTGAGATAGTAGCCCAGTCGGGTGAGATTGGCACCTACGACGAACTCTACAATTGGCTCATTACTTCGTCGATGGTCATGGCAAATTTCCGTCCCGCTAAGGGTTCGGAGTTTGTGGGCACGACGAAGATTACGGTTATGGAACCGACGGCGTTTGCTGGCGGCACGACCTCTTATCAGGGTTCTAGGGGTGAGAACGAGTACTACTCTGACGTGTTGGAGGCTATCCGCGAATTGGATGTCACGTTCTTCCTCTGTACGGACTACGGCGTGGTGAACGGAGCTAAGGCTTCTTCGAACGGTAAACTGTTCACGTTCCTGAAGAACGACGCCAAGTTTGACGAGTTTATGTTCGTGGCTGGCGGCGAGGGTAAGACCGATCTGCTCACTACCAATACCGTTACGCAGACTTCGCAGGCGCTGGCCGTTCACTACAACGACGAAAAGGTAATAATCGTCCACGGTTCGCCGACGGTGGCCCGTAAGGACGGTAACGGAACCAAGAACCTGCCGTCGATTTACCTGGCCGCTGCTATCATGGGTCTGAATGCTGGTATGGCTGCCCAGACGCCCGTTACATTCAAGCGCGTGGGATACGACGCCTACGCCTACGACCTTACGTTCAGCGAGCGTGTTAAGGCGCTTCAGGCAGGTATTATGCACGTTCGCGAAGTTTCGGGTTATTATCGCGTCAATCAAGGTATTACGTCGTTGCAAAACAACAAGCAGACTATTGCCGAAGACGGTCAAACGTTTGAGTTGTCGATTGCTCTCATCAAGGCTCAACTCAACAAGGAGCTGATTCTCGACGGCCAGACGCGCTTCACTGGCAATACGGCAGCACAGGCTTCACCTAATACCGTGAAGGACTTCACCGAAACCAAACTGACGTCGCTCGTGGCTAAGGTTGGTGACGACAACCTGATTATCTCGTGGAAGAACGTAAATGTTTCGGCTAAGAACGGCGATTACAAGGTCACATATGACTTCGTTCCGAACGTTCCGGTAAACAAGACGTTCTTCGTCGGGAACATGCTCGATTATGTGTTCAACTCGTAATTAAAGAAAGGAGCGATATATGTCGAATAAAAGAGTCATGACTGCGCCGCTTGCGATTATCCGCATCAACAGCGTCGCCGTCGGTAAGATGAAGAACGTTCGCGTGACGGAAAGTATCCGCCGCGGGCGCGTTGTCGGCCTCGGTAGCCTCACCCCCAGTGAGGTTCCGGCGGTAGAGTGGAGCGGATCGCTGAGCTGCAGTTCGTACTCCATTAACTTCAATCGTTTGGCCAACGTATCGAAGAAAGGAACTTTCCGCCAGACCACCAGCGTTGAGGAGTGGGCCAACGCCATCCTGCTTCAGGAGGAGGGTCTTGAATTTGCTATTCAGCGTAAGGTGAAGGACGGGGAAATCGACCCCGAAACGGGGCTCGTGAAGGCTACCTATGAAACGTTCGCCCTGGTAAAGGGAGCGTTCGCTACGCGCGAGGGCTTCGACATCCAGGAAGGGCAAATCTCTGGCCGTGATACCGAGTTTGAGTATATTAACCCTATCCTCTTTGACGGTATCAGCGAGTAGAACCGCGTTGTGTATCAACACCAAGTATAAAGAGAGTGCTACGAAAGACCCGTGGCGCTCTCTTTATTGTTAAACAAAATAGTCCTAAAAAAAATGGAAGATTACAAGAAACAACTCTCCGAGATGAAAGTGGTAGAGTTCCGGGGTACAAAACTCAACGTCAAGTTCCCGAACGTCGGCGAGATGATCGACATCGAAAACCTCAAAACTGCGTACTCTGGCGGCCGTTATGGCGTTATGCTGGCCAGCGGCGTGAAGAGTATGATTTATGCCGTGGATGTTATCGACGCCATGGCATTTATCGAAATTAAACTCAAGGCCGTCCGCAATATGCTGAACATCCCTGAGAGCCAGTCGATGATGAGTGTTGATTCGGCGTTGGCGTCGGAACTTACGGCATGGTACAAGCAGCAAATTGCTCCGTGGTACAACTCGATGATGTCGAAATTGTATGAGGCAGGAAACAACCAGCCGTCGCTCAACACCAAAGGCGGAGCCGACGCTTAACGACACGTTGGATCGGAGCGTCGAGCGGTGGCTGACGCGGTTTCCACTCGACCTTTGGTGGCGAAGAAAACACGGCGTATCCTTCGGGTCGCCGCAACATCGGGCAATGAGTTTCTTCGACCAGTTACACGAGTACCGCGAAGAAGTACTACTGCAACGTATGGCGCGTGAAAGACAAGAACGCGAGGTCATGGGTGATGACTACGATTCGCGGGTTTTGCGGCTGAGCCAGGAAGAAATCGACGAGGACTACGACAGTATCAATTTGGATGACTTTTAACGCAGATAACAATGGCCGAAAGAGACATAACGGTTAATATTAGCGGCAAAGGGTCCGGAGGTACGAGCACGCCTGCTACGCCTCCGGAATCGCCTACTGCGAGTGGCGGTGATGTGCGGTTGAGTGCGTCTATTTCGGACCTTGTAAGTGAACTGCGCGGCGCATTATCACAAGGCGGCGGTCCGATGTTTGGCCAAAGCGGTTTCAACAGCTATCTCGATAGCGTTGGACGTAGTATCGTCACTCAGCGACAGGCTGAAATCCGGAATCGCTTCGACTTGGAGCGTGAGGTGAACAGCAGCCGTTACGCGGAGGAAGTGGCTAAACTCGATGCCGAACGTGAAGCGCGTGTCGGCCGCTATTCTTTTGCGCCTGATGGTACGTTGTTCAGCCCCGACGGTAAACCGTTGCCGTCAGGTAAAACTATTGTGCAAGACCTTAATGCGTGGTACAATCCGCGCTTGCGAGCCATTGAACAGCAATACGGAGGAATTGACGAGCGTTTAGCCTCCGAAGAGTCCAGTGAGCGTGCTGCTGTAGAACGCGAAATGACGGACGCATTGCGGACCGTTGCGGAGGAGTTACGAAAAGAGTCGCGCGAAAAATCTTCTGGGGATGAAGATTCTTACATAGGACGGCTGCGTCTTCAGCGAAAAGAACTCGTTGACGATATGGAACGCGCCGCCACTGAAGATGAATACGTGACAGCGCGGCGTCGATTGCAAGAGTTTGATCAACGTCAGCCCGGCGCAGACATTATTGGAGGCGGCGTGTCAAGATTAGCTATTGGCGGTGCAGGCGTAGCCTCATCGGCAGTAGGCGGTGATGTTATTGGCACTTTAGCAGGCGGCGCTGCGCTATTGACTTCGGTGATGGCTGGTGCTTTACCGGCAGCGATAGTTGCCGCCGTTGTAACAGCCGTTGGAAGGGTGGTTACAGCTACGTCGGATCGTATTGAAGGAGCTGTTGAATTGGCAAACTATCGCGGCCTGTGGGGTGGTCGTACAGGCGGTGAAGCTATGTACAGCGCCGCCGGAGCGGTCATAGATGCCCGAACCCGTGGACTTTATGGCGAACCCGTTACTCGTAAGCAATTAGGCATAAGCGACGCTGAATTTATCCAAAAAGCGGTAGATGTTATTGCTACAAGCGGCGTGTTGGCTGATACGCAGAACCGCGTATTCTATGCTCGCGCCAACGAAGGAACCTATAATTTAGAGCAGGGCGCTCTAATTCGGGCGGCGCGTTATGAGCGTTATGGCACGGAAACTTCTTCCAGCGCCATGATTAAACTCATAGAGCAGCTGGAACAACTCAGAAATCGTGGCGTTGATACGGGAATTGGCGGAGAACTTGGTTATGCCCGCGCTCGTGAACGCCTGGAAATGCAACAGCAACAACTGGAATATTACTACAACCGTTACAATCGGCCGGATTACGTTGTAGCGAACGCGACGCAAGTGGCGTATTCGTCGCAAATGGGTAATGCCGTTCAAGATGCGCGACTGGGCAATGCTGTTCAGGCCATAGACGCTGCCATAGCCAACGGACAAGGAGCACAACAAGCCTACACACTGATGGCTTTGCAATCGTCCGATATCGGTAAGCGTTTAGGGCTTGATAAGATGTCGCTGAGTACACTGCGATGGGTTCCTAAAAGCCCACAGTCGTTCGGCCTCAGTGAGATCGAACTAAATAGCGCCGTGCTCCAGCAATTAGCCCGTCAAGGCGGCTTGAATCCTGAAGAGGCGACGTGGGAGCAGTTGTTCAACAATCCGTTCATAAATCAGTATATTACAGAAAACTTCGGTAATATACCTTTGGAACAGCTAAAGCAGATTATTCCTGGATTGGCTTCAGGACGTACTGCTGCTGAATATCGCCGTTCGGTTGCCGCACAGCGAGCGCCTTCTTCGGTATTGACGGACAGCAAACCAACGCTGTCAGACGTGGCCGCTCGCCGACAAGCACAAAACGTAACTGATATGGCTGGTTTACGTACCTTGGCTGGTGAAATAGAAGATTCCATGAAAGAGTTCTTCACCGGAATATTAGCCAAGGTATCGCGCGATTATATGACCGATAGTAACGACGTTTATAAAGGCGAGTGGTAATGGCTTCAAACGCGAAAAAGACCTATGTTGATATCGTCCACGATCAAAAACAAATCAAGACGATAACCGAGTTTTGCGCCTTCTACAAGATAACAGGTATCACTCCAGAACGGCTCTTTGACGACAACCGCATTGCTATCTTCAATGCTATGTCGTTAATGGATAAAATACAATATGCAGCTTCGAAGGGGAAGAGCGGTGCTGCAAACGCAATGACGCCTGGTGATCTGGAATATACCATGACACTACCCCGTTTTTGTGTCATTCGCGTTTATTACCAAAACGTAACTCCCGACAATGTCATATATGCCACTAACATGGTCAGTAACGTTACTGACTACAAGGCATGGAGCGACGAACGGTTGAAGGAAATAACTGAAAATTCAGGCTATGTAGCCAACGCCGTTACGCAGAGTTATGTTAAAATGGCGCCAAACGTTCGTGTTGTTGGATGGTTTAAGGTCAAGGAATTTCTGCATTCTGAAACCAACAATCCTCAAGCCTTTGTGGATATATCCCGTTACGTCAGTTACATGACCACTAATGTAACTGAAACAGGCGGCAACTTCTCGCTATCGTTACCGTTCGTTCCAGCCGATCCTACGAAGTTGCTTGTTAAAACCTCCAACGGCGGCCAAGAGATAATGAACCAATTGGAAGCCGCCACCGATGATTATTACAAAGCCACTTTCCGTCAGGGGAACTTCTATGAGTTCAACTACTTTGATTGGTTAATTTCTCCAAACGATATTCTGTTCTTGCGTTTTGAACGTCTGGCCATGGAGGAAGACATTGATCAAGACAGTGAGGTACGTATTGCTGGTGGCGTATGGGATATGATAGCGCTGGTCGATGCCGTTACCACTAACACCGATGCGTTTGGTAACGTCATTAACATACAAGTTTCAGGCCGCGACCTAATGAAGCTATTAATAGATGACGGTTCGTATTTCTATTCAGTGAGCGTGCAAGCCGACGCCGAGACAATGTTCCCAAACGTCGCTGGCGTGAAAAATACTCGATTTGGCGATCGTAACAATGATTTGCTCAACATAGCTAACGCAGTCGATCGGGTTCGTGCTAATAGCGGTTATATTATGCCATTTCAACAACTGTATTGGACAGTTGAAAGTGTGCTGAAAAAAACTATTTTGCGGTTGGCGAATATTGCTATCGCCCCTAATGATGTGTTCAAGGATTGGGGTGACGCACGTAGTACCATAACTGATTACAAGACCAACCCTGAATCACCCGAAAAAAAGCTGGTAAACGATGGCAAGTGATTTGGCAGTATTTCCTGTTTGGAGGAAAGATTGGATACAAGGCTACGGAACCCCCGATCGCCCTATTGTTGTTTCGTGCGTACAGGGGCATCGCAAGTTACAAATTGGCGATAAATTGAAAGTGAGCTATCATCGTGGTTTGGATTTTGCATTGCCCATTGGGACGGTATTGCTGGCTCCGGAATATTGCCTTGTATCTGAAGTAAATACCAATCCAAAGAAGTCTGGAGGCGTTTATATACGGCTACTGTTTCCTGCTCAATGGCCCGATATTAATGCCATAGCCTCCAGCGATATTGGCTTTGGTTTTTCTATTGCCAAGAAAGCGTTGCGCAACGCATTAGCTGAAAAATCTATACGCAACGGCGCTTACGTAGAGGTTTGGCTGATGCACTTGGATAGTGTTTACAGTAATACAAAGAAGGGGGAATGGATTAAAGCCGGAACCGCTATCGCTACAACAGGAAACACGGGTGATACCACAGGTCCGCACTTGCACATCCAAATAGGTTTGCCAGGCAGTGGCGAATGGCTTATGCCTGCGCAGTTCATGAGTCGTTGCAGTTTTAAATTATCTGAACAGGATAAAAAATATCAGTTTGCCTACGACGATCAGGTGGCCCCCTACAGTTGGCCGCAATCTGAAAAACTTGGCTATCGTCCTGAGCAGGGGAATGATAACTTTGCCACAAATGACGAATGGCGAAGAAATTGGTTGTGGCGTGCGGAATTAAGGGCTGGAAGCGACGAGAAATTGCCCTACTCCAATAACGCTACGGAACCTGTTGAAATAGAAAAAGTCTCGGCACCTGAAAACGCGCGCGCTACCAGTGATTTATTGCCGGGTATTTGGCAAATAGTGAAGATAATCATTGACGACAACGCCGCTTTTCGTCAAGTATTCGATACTACAATCACCAACTCGACAGGTTCGCTGTTGAATTGGTTCAATAAGGTATGCCAAAAACCATTTGTGGAGTTTATGGGCGATACGTGGGGTGATCAATATTACTTCATTGCTCGTCGGCCACCATTCGATGCTGCAGCCGTTAAGGAAGCCTACGCCGATGCACTTTACAGCAACAACGGCTATTTGTCGATACACCCAAACAAGGTACTGAGTACGTCGCTGACGTGGAGCGTGAACACAGCGTATTCTTGGTATCGCTTAGCAGCCAGTGTTGGGTTTAACAACAACGATGATATTGGCGGCATACCTGCTGTATTCTTCCCTGAGATGGCAGCGTTGTTTGGTTCACGTGTTTGTAATATTCAGAGCAATTACGTGAATCTAATAGCCGATGGCAGTTCGGCCATTCACAATCAAGATAAGGAAGTTGCCGATACTACGAAAGAAAACGTGATACGTTCTCACTATCGCTGTTTATTGGATCTTAAATACCTTATCGAAAGCACAATCTACGTACCCTTTACACGACAGGGAACGATAACGCTTTACGGCGATCGTCGTATAAAACGTGGTTCGTGGGTGTATTTCGTTCCTACAGGAGAATTATATTACGTTGAACAGGTCTCCAACACGTTTAAAAGCGTTGGCGATTCCATTCAGCGTACAACGTCACTTCAGGTTTCACACGGTATGTTTGTGCGCAATATCGAAAGCGCTTGGCGTAATGGAGAATACGACAAGAATTTGCCTTATAGCTACTTCGATATTGTTGATTTTGGCGATCAGGATTCTTGGAAAAATATTGGCGTCAAGAATTCGGAAGGCTATCCAAACGAGTTGTTTCGTTTTGTCGCTGATTTTAAGATTCGTAAGGAAGTGCTGGACTACTTTTGGAGCAAGAAACAGGTCTTGGAAACGCGAACAAATCTTTACATAACGGAGGAGGAATTAAATGAGGGTTAATGCACAAACGCCACAAAAGAGGCCGTTGTATGCCACGGCTGGCGTAGGATACGTTGTTTTACCGCTAACAGATGTAGATCGTCAAACCTACATAGAAAACTGTTTACGTACCTGTACCGTAACTATTCAAGGCGGTCCGGGGCGTTCCATATACCAGAATGTACCAATTGCTCCGGAGGTTTTGCAAATGGTCGAATTTCCGGTAGATACTGAATCGTTTGGCACGCCAGTAATATGGGTAGTAGATGATTTACAACAATGGCCTGTGGTTGTTAATTATCTAAACCTAACCGAATTGGACCAACAACAGATTGGTCAACGGCGTTTTCGAAAGCAAATTGGCGATTCAATAGTCGAGTTTATATTGGATGCCGCCAATAGCGAAATAGACATCATGGTCTCCGGTACAGCAAATACGCCGGGTGAACTCAACATCAAAGTAACATCGCCCAATGGCGATTCTAAGGTTAATTTGTACTCCGACGGCGACGTTAGCGTTTCAGGAACCAAATCAGTGCAAGTCACAAGCGCTCAAAAAATAGTGGCCAATATTATCGACGGCGTTGATACGGAAGAGGGTGTTGAGGTTACATTAGAGGGCGATTCCCTTTCGTATAAGACCAAGAACAGTAAATCCACCTTCACCGTAAAGGGCGATAAGGCTTCATTCAACGGCGGTGAAAACCGCGGCGTGGTAAATATCGCACAAATAGAATCGTTGGTAAAGGCTCTACAAAAGGACCTGTTGATTGCTTCGTCGGGGTCGAACCTTTCCAGCTGGATGGCCAGCGAAATGCCGAAAATGGAGGATAAAAAATTATCACATTAATACCCATGGGAAAGTTAGGAATCGATCCTGAAATGGTCATTCGCGCCACTTGTAAGGAATACATCGACACATTACCTGCGAACCAGGCGGAAGCCTACGTTGAAGAAATGCAGTCGTCCGTTGGCGATGCTATACAACAGAAGATAGACGAGGCTGAAACATGGCTCACAGCAGCCGAAACCTCTGCTCAGAACGCCATCGACGCTTGCACCACGCTGGCCGTTCAAGCTGTGTGCGCTGACCCCATGGCAGGCATAGCCTCAGCAGGCGTTATCGCTTCCGCTAAGTCGGGCGCGGCTACTGCTAAAGCTACCGTAGCCACTGGCAATGCTGCAGTCCAACAGGTGATACGAATCGTTGGCGGATTCAATTTGCCACTTCCTAATCCAGTAACCGCTGCGGCGCAACTACTGACTTCGGCCGACAAAGCGCTGTCGGCGCTGCCCTTGTGACAAGTATAATTGATGTAAATTTACGACGATGCCGACCATAGCAGGAACAGTTCTGAATAAAGCCAAAGGTGACTTCACCACCGCGGCGAGCGATGCGCTCGTTACGATGGGGCGCGGGTTGGTACACGCCATTGCACCCGACGACTATGAGTACTACATGTGTACGTTGGAGTTGCTTCGTTCAAGCGGAGAAACAGCGGCTTTTATGAATCTGCCTGTGATGCCCAGTAACATCACCGAAAGTCGGACTTCACTTACTACTATCACCAAGACCAACAACGTGGTAGTATCGATGATTAATCCGTCGTTTAACCCCGTTGATATTTCGTTGCGTGGAACGTTCGGTCGTAAGTTACGTATTTCGTTCGGTCAGCAACAATTTAAGGATCAAGCCGAGGAAGGGGCATCTATTCCGTTCTTCAACATCGGCATGTTTACAGGAGCCGCCGGAGTGGGTGATAACCGCACAATGATAGCCAAAACAGGATATGGCCTGACTAAGATGATGCAGAAAATCCTCACTGCGGCTACGAAATTGGACCCTAACGGAAAGCCCTATCGGCTGGTGTTCACCAACCACGCCTTCAATACGGCATATTACGTGGAAGTCGTACAGGATAACTATTCGATGGATGAGAATAACAACATGATTTGGAATTACTCCATCGAACTCCGCGCTGTAGCGGCCTATACTACCATCAAATCGGTAAACGACTTCCTGGGGCAGGTTACGAATCAATCGTTGAGTAGAAGTGTAACGCGGGTACTGGGGCAGGTTAGCGACCTGTTGACTTGCGGCGTCATGAATATGTTTTAGCCATGCTTATTCCTGAATACATAATCCGCTTTTCCAACGTCACGAAGTATCGCCTGACGGATTTTCTGGAACGCTATCAGGACTTCTTTGATAACGATTATCCGTCCATAAATCAATACTTTTCTGGTCTAAGTGAAAGTATTGACCATGATCGTTTACGTCGTTTACAGAAGCTGCTCAACGACTGTCACGAACTTCAAGCCCAGTTTAAGAACTACGATAATCGCTTCGACAATTGCGGGTATTGGTTGTTGATGGAATGGATAGACAACCTGGTTATCCAGGTGGAAAAGGTTACGAAGCTGCCTAAGTTCCGCCGCACTACGCTTACGGCCCGTAACTATAAGCCCGTCATTCAGGTGGAATCCACTATTGGCGCACAACGTACGATGGAGGACCTGTCGGAGGCTATCCAGTCCAACGGTATGGACCGCGTTTCATGGGAGCAACTGATGCTGGATAACGACCTGGAAGAAGACCAGTGGGAAATCGACGAGTTGAAACCCGTAACCGCCATGGTGAATAACATAACCCCGGCGGCAGTAAAGACTATTCTCGAACCTCCGATTGGCGAACAGGTCTATGGCAAGGACATCGCCCGGAAGATTACTATCGAAGTAGAAGAGGAAGTGGCAACAAAGGCCGTTTTCCGACGTTCTGGCGACGAAACGACCGTTACCTCGGCCCGGCGTATAGGCGACCTGAAAATCGTTAAATACAAGGACAACATCGACCAAAAGGTGATGATACTCATGGGCATGAACCGCGGTACGGTTCCCGACAATCCGCTACTGGGGGTTGACCCTAACCTGACAGCCGGAGTTACCGCAGCCCAGCTGGCCTTACCTACGGTTCGTCGCCAGATGGTGGATACGTTCCTTCAGGACGACCTGTTTGAGTCGGTCGATATGATAGCTATCGAACAGAATCAAGACTCGTTAGTTTGCACACTGGAAATTAAGACAAAGTACAACGATAAGGTGACCAAAAAAGTAAAACTATGATAACGCAAATAACGTCCATCGAGGAGTTAAAACAGATATGGCTGGAAATACTCCTGAACAAAACCGACAAGATATCCGATGTATCGGCCGAGTCGGTTTTGAATGCCATAGCCTACGCCGATTCAAAGATCGGTCAGAAGATTATGGTTAATCAGGCGGTTATCGAGGGTCACATCTTTCCGGATACGGCTGCTGGAGAATATCTTGATGCGTTGGCTGCGTTACGGGGTGTTGCGCCGCGTTTTGAAGCGGCTCCCGCTACTACCTACGTTCGTGTGATTGGCGACCCGGGAACGTTCTACCAGGCAGGAACGATGTTCACCTCAACGACGGGGTTGACGTTCGTTTCGACGGAAGATGTCACTATCGGTGGTGTTGATGACACGGATGGCGTAGTGGTAAACTCGCGATTGGCGTATATCCCTGTTCGCTGTACGAAGTCTGGCGCTAATACCAACGTTCCGCCGCTGTCGTTAAACCGCGTTAATCCTACTCCGTCAGGTCATCAAAGTTGTACCAATGAATACCAGGCCACGGGCGGTCGCGATCAGGAAGATGACGAAACGTTCCGTATTCGTATCAAAGAAAGCGTCAATCAACTGGCGATGAACACGCTATCGCAGTTGGAACAGGTGCTGATGAAAATCAACCCGCGGGTGCTGCGTGTATTGAAAGGTGGATACGGCGAAACACAGACTACCGGGTCGGCTGCTGAAAGTCGCATCAATCTCACGGTGGTTTCGGTCAACGGGCAGAACTTTACCCAAGATGAATTCGACGAAATGTATTCCCGTGCTGAAGAGTATCTATGTTTGACGGATCTGTTGCGTGTTTCTATCGCCGGAGCGCGTTACCCGGCTATCAACCTGCGTAACGTGAATTGGCTGGCTGTGAATGTTGATTTTCGCGTGGATATTGATCCGGCCTACAATACCGACGACGTCCGCACTCAGATTCAACTTCAAATGAACAAATTGTTCGACTACCGCTTTTGGGAGCCGGGCGACAAGGTGGAATGGGAGGATATGTTGTATGTCGTTAAGAATGTCGAGGGTGTGCGCTACGTTCCTGATACGCATTTCAATCCCAGCTATGACATCAACGTGCCCGAGTACACGTTACCGCGCATACGCAGTTTCGTGATGCGCGACCTGGACGGCAACGTGATTATCGACAACAACGGCGTTCTTTCCGAGGTGTTCTACCCTAACATCGAAAACGCAAACTATCAAGCAACTGTGTTAATGTCCATCTGATATGAATCTCACCACCTCCATACGTAGCAAAGTCGTTATTTCGCCATCGAACGAGGTAACGATTATGGCCGAGGCCGCAGGTAAACTGCCTGAAATCTACGAGGCAGAGATTCTCCAGGGACCTAAGACCATCAACAATACGAAAGGTGTTCAAGGCGACCTGATGATAAGCCTGGACAAACCGCCCGCCGACGCTTCGCTTACGAGCGATGGGCGGTTGCTGTTGACGGTTACGGATGGCGAAGAAACAAAGTATCGCCGCGACGGATCCGACCTGGTGTACGACCGCGCCGAGGACCCCGAACTTAGCAACGTGATGGCCGCTGTGGGCGACCAGCTGTTGGTGGCGATTACGTGCGATATATCGGGTCGCGTGTCGTTGACGGAGTTTGTTGATGACCTAACGGGTGGCGCTCCTACGGATGTCGTGCGGTTGTTCCAGGTGTCGGCTGACGGTATTTTCTGGACCGAGTGGGCAGAACTTACCAACGAGGCCTTAAAAGCACTGGACCCCATCACGGCCGACGGTACGATGATGGTCTCGATACAGTACATGCGCCAAGGCGGCGATGCTCCTATCGAGTTCAAGTCCGTTATGTTTACAGGCACGGTGGAGCCTATTCAGTTTGTGGCTCCTACCATCGACGAGTCGATATTCGCTTCCGTGGCGTCGTCGGAACAGACTAAGCGCATCGAACGTAACCTGTTCAAGAAATTATACTACCGCGGCGTGATGGCGCAATACGTTACGCGCGGTGCCGACCGTAACTACGACGAAGACCGTGATTACGTGTCGTTGTTCTCGACCGTGGGGCGTTTCTTCGCTATGATGGTATCGTTCGCCAAACGGTTCGAAAACATCTACAACGACTTCGACCTACTGCGGGAGTACGTTCGCCAGATAGGATTGTATTTCGACGAAAAGAGCGTCACGTTAGAAGAACTCCAGTATCTGGCCTCACACTACTACGACGAAATCCGCAAACGCGGTACGTCGATGGTGTTTACCCGCAAGGACGATGATCACCCGTATGACGGCGAATTTGTACGGTTATTTGGTATCACAGACAGCGACGAGTTGTTAACTGACAACCTGCCTGCCTCAAAAATGGGGTGGTGTTTGGGGCAATCTTCACCCATGTATCGTGGTGTTGGTAATTCTAACCAACTGAACAAAACTCGTGAAACATCACCCGACTTTGAGTCGTTAGACGATTTTGTAACTACAGGAAATGTCGCCATCGAAGAGATCGCTGACCAGTATATTGTGGGTTATGATCGCGAAAAGAAAACTCCAGTTTACAAAAACAAGGTTTGTTTGAAGATTACCGGCAGCGGCGGGTTGGGTCGTGGCGATGCTACCCCAGTAGATGATCGCGTGTATTGCGCCGACTGCAACCTTTCATACGAGGTTTCGTTTTGGATGAAGAGTGATGGTAAAGGAACACTGAATTTTGGTATCGAGGGTTTCAACATCTTCAAGACAGAAATCGCTGGAAGTTTTGCTCGTCTTGATTCTATGCAGGTGACAGATTATTTTGCCAACGAACTGCCTCTTTCTACCCTAAAGGCCGATACATGGTATCACGTTCGCGGCATCGTCCATGCTTACAGCACGAAGCCTGTGACCGTTAACGCGCCAGGCCTTAATATTGCTCCGCATTTAGGGACCCAGCTGTATTACAACAACTATTCCGTCGAGTACATTCTCCCGAAGATTCAACTCGGTGGTAGCGATGATACAGCCACACTCTACATATGGGACTATAAAATACGTCCGCTGGTGTATGGCCGCAACATCCTTCCGCTGAAGGAAACGCTCCGTGTCGATGCCCGTTCCAACGGTTTCATTCAGTCGCAACGATTATTCTACATCTTCTTGAAGAATAACAACAATACGATGTCCCAAGCCCAGTTGGAACAAATCGTGAATAAGTACTTGATTCCGTATGGATTCCAGCCCGTATTCGTTTACGGTACGACACCTGTTAATACGTCCACTACGCCGTCTGAATTCACGCCGTATCTGGTCTTGACGCCAAATTCAATTATCATAGATATAAAGGGCGATAGCGCCCTTGTGGACCTGAAGACCAACACTAATGTCATTAAAGTCGAATAGATATGTCGAAACTGAAACTGTCACCGAACCTCTTTCTGGAGGTAGCCGAATTGGAGAACTTTCGCCGCCTGATGGTGGATGAGGGTTACAAGGCGGTGTTTAAGTCCATGGTAAAAAATTTCGGAATCGCTCGCGATTCCGACAATAATGCTTTTGAAATTACGGCCACTGGCGAAGCGAATGTTATCTCGATTGCGCCAGGCGTGGCGTGGACTAAAGAATTCGATCGTATCATCAGCCGTGAGGCTGTAACACTACAGGCCGTTCAATCCGAAACTAAAACGTGGATAATCCTTTCGCGCGCCATCACCAACTACGAGGCTGGGACGGTTTCCGTTACTACTGACGGTACACTCACTGGCGTAGGGACCGAATTTACCAAGGTTCTTCGTGGTGGCGATAATTTCCCGAACGCTGTCAAGTTTATTGACTCCACCAAGAATATCCTCAACTACGAGGTTATCAATGTAGTTTCTGACACGTCGGCCGTTGTTGCCGCTCCAGCTGTGGCCGAGAGTAACTTGCGCTATGGTGTTGTGGGCGCGTTCACGCCAGGTTTTGTACCGTCGTCAGCCAACGAACTTATCTACGAATACGACTCGTTCCAGATACGGATGGTGCAGTCAGATACGATTCCTGAAGTACAAGCGGGCGAAGAATTTATAATCGCCCAATTGAATTGGGAAAGTGGCGAAATGTCGATTGTCGATATGCGCAACTCGTGCACGTTCAATGCGGAGCCGACGGAAGAAATATCTGCCGCTTCCACTAACATTGTCAGCGTGCTCAACGTGGAGTGTTACGGCAATATGCTGTGTATTGCCGTTGAGAACGGCTACACCATTACAGGTTTCGAAGTTAGGGCGTCGGACCTCCAGTTCCGTATCTTGGTGGGAAGCAACAACGTCCTGGGTACAGTATCAAGTGCAAGTGGGACTATCCCATCATCGGTATTTGCCGGATGGACGCTATTTAATCGCGCCACTGGAAAGGGTGTAAGAATAGTTGATAACGCCAATACTACCCTTACGCTGGCTTCATGGAGCGGTGATATCGCTCTTGGTGAGGGAGACGACTTCGTTATCGTACCTACGGTGGCTGACATTGAATACCAACTAACGGCTTCTGGAGCGACTACATGGCGCGGCATTCGTACCACGGCTCGCTTCCCGGTAACGGACGCACAGGCTAATATCTTCGTTCCGCTAAACAGCGGTCAAACCTCTCTCTCGTTGCGCTATCGTGATGTTGATGGTCGCAACGCAAGCGCCTTCAAGATGTTTCCGTCGGCGGGGTATAAGGACCACATCGACGATATGTCTAAAATATTGACGAACTCTGTTTTGACCGTTAATCTATGATGCTCTTTCTTACAGGCGCACCGAACTCGCTGATGACGTCGCCCGATGCGCCTCAAAACGATCCCCGAATGAGCCTGGGTGGCTATGTGAGTTCAACCCCGGTTCCTAATTCGGCGTTAAACGCGTTGTTCGACCAAGTGTCGTTACTCACACTTCAAAATCGCCCAACGGAGTGCATGGCGTTCGCGCTTATCAACAAGAATGCACAACCTGCTGCTGACGTTGAAATCAAGATTGTAGGAGCCGACGATGACCTCTGCCAGTTTGAGATAGCTGCTGTGGCAGTGAAGAATCTGCAAATGGAATCGCTGCGTAGTCGCTATCAGTTACCTATCGGTGCCACGTTCTACAACGCTGACTTCCGCCGTGCTGGTGTACAAGTGACCATACAATCGCCTGCAGCGCTCGGCGAGGAGTTTGTACTGGAGCCGTTCAATATTCTCGTCAAATCGCCTGAAACGGCCGATTACGAGGGAACATTTAACGCCGTTAAGGCAGCGTTCGCTGACAGTTCGGTTTGGCAAGTAGTGTACGTGAGTGAAAAGGTCTTTCGCATCGAACGCAAGGACTACGAAGCTATTGATCCGTTCCCTGTTAGTGTCATGGCCGAAGAGGATGGCAAGATACGTTTGGAGTTTGATGGCGAATTTCGTAATGCCATTAACAATACGCTGCTGGTAGCCGAAACGCTGCAGCCTGATGATTGTATTGGACTGTGGATAAAACGTACTATCAAAGAAACAGCGCATAAGACTTGTGAACAGCTGTTCAAAGAGTACGACGAAAAAGTCAAAGAGGAAACTCTGGAACGTATTTCGATCATTGTCAATTATAACCTTGTTGACACTCGTGAATATAGCGACGAGTACAACGAACAAGATTATTCATAGCCATATGCCACTGTCTTATAACGACGTCCGGAAACTTATCCTTCAGACCCTCGAAGAGCGGCCGGAGGGGACCAAAGTAGAAGTCCCCAACCAGCAGAACTACGAGTTGGCGTTGTTGGATTATGTTCAGCAGCTTGAAACAACAATGAGTACGTCTATTGTTGGTATCGCTGACGCTGAAACGGAACCTATTGAACCGCCTTCGGCTCGTGTTGCATACCTGTCTCAGGTTGGGGTCAATCAAACCGTTACCTACAGAAAGTTCGTCGATGCCCAGTTAAACCCCATAACGGTGACGACTGATGAGGCTCACGTGGGTTTCGTTGTACTGTTTTGGAATACCAACTACTGGCAGGTTCAAACGGTAATGATCCCAGCGTATTCGGCTGGTGGCGAGGTGGAGATCGGAGCCGTGCGGTTTGACATCGCACAGGAACTCAAGACCAACGAACAGCAACAAGCACGTGAAAATATCAACGCCGCTTCGCAAGATAGCGCTGATGAATTAGCCAACGTGGTATATACGCAATACACTGACTTAACCTCTCAAGCAATTCCCGATATTTTCGAAGAAAACGTTGAGACGGAGGTCACATTGGCTTGGGAGACTAAGTTTAACGATCAACCCATAACACCTGATTCGATTGAAGTCCGAAAGGGTGATGCTGTTCTCGTTACTGATCCTGATGTAAAGAGCGTCACTGATAACATCAGTACTACGCAGGAGTATGAAATAACGGCCGTAATAAAGGGCATTGTTAAGACCGTAACGGTTACGGTAAACGCTTACAGGCGTATGTATTTCGATGCTTCACCGAAGGAAAGTATTGAATCAGCAGACGTTCTTGGCATGTATCAGCAACCTATCAAGCCATCTCCCGCTGGAGAAGTTACGGTGGATGTTGGTGCTAACGAATACCTGTGGCTCTGTGTTCCTGATGATATGACTATCAACAGCGTAACGTCGGGTGGTTTTGATGTACCGATGGCGCTTCCGATAATAGTGACGGTTGAGGGAAAGGGTAATTACAAGTGCTACCGCAGCGCAGGACCGTGGGCAGCAGGTCGTTTTAACGGTATAATCGAATAACCAATATGGCTGAGATCAATATATACGGATTACTTCACTCAAAAACCGCCGATGGGAAATTGGCGAGGTCGGAGCAGATTTTCGATGAAAGTGAACAAAAATTTCAAAACGAAATTAACGCAAAAAGCGTTCGGTCGGAATCAGTACGAGGTGTTGAAGTAGTGACAGAAGCACCTATGATAAACGACAATATTTTGTACATCGAGGTAAAACTTGACGAAAATGGCCAATAAAAAAATAACAGACTTGATCTTTAACGGTCGCCAGTTAGTGGCGTCTGAAGAAATCAGTCGTGTTGTATTTAATGGCAAAATAATCTGGCCTTATCAAGCTGGTAAGCCGACCATACAGCGGATTGTCTTAAATGGCGAGGTGTTATTTAAGCGCGAACGTCCTTATTTGGAGATCGAGAAGCAGTCCGTTTGGCTTACACAAGAAAACGATTGGTTCGGACAAAATAATATATACACAAATACTTCGTTTAACGTGGAATAATTCCACATGCAAAAAAAACTATGGCTGATGTAACAAAAAGCTACGTCATCTGTACCCCGGGTTCAGGTTCAGGCGACACCCAATTAACGCTTAAAGCTAAAACTGCCAACAATGGCAACCGATTGAACCAAACGGATAATTTCACAATTACCGCCCCTGGGGTAAGCCCCAGCAAGAAATTCTCGGCTATCTTACAGGCTGCTGCTGAATTTGTGTCGTTTGACGACGGATCTGAGGCATCAGTCCCCAAAGATGGCGGTTCGGTCGTATTGGACGGTATGTCCAACGCCAACACCATTACATTCTCGAAAGGCGCGGGAAACATTATTACCGCCGATATCGCAGCGATCAGCTATCAGGCTAACGGTGTCAGCGCTACTTCCGGAGTAGCTATCCCGAGCGATCCGGGTGCAACGAAGAAATTTGCGTTCGTTTTGACGCTTACGGCATCTAAGAACGCAGCCATTTCGGAGCGTACTCAGCAAATCACTGCCACTACGAAAGGCACTAAAACTGCCACGATCACGCTCAAGCAGGCAGCGGGCGATCCTTATCTTAATATCGACAAGGAAAGCGTCAATGTTCCTCAGGACGGTTCGGGTGTAACGCTCAATGTAACGACCAACACCACGTTCACTGTTTCGTAGCGTTACCAAACTGTATCATCCCGGAGGTTAGTTATTTACTGCCTCCGGGAATAATTAAAACTGCGTATGGCTATTCAGAAAACAACAATTGCTTGGGGCGATGGATCCGGCGACAATTTTTATGTGTCGTTTGATCCAGCTAAGTTACCAGGAACAACCTCTGTCGAGGTGACATCAGATCCAAATTACACAGGGTCTCAACGTCAGAAGACTGTAACTTTCACCACCAATGCGCCAAACGTTTCTGCCGATGCACAAGTTTCACGGCAGTTGAAGGTCATACAGCTAAGCGATAATCTTGTTATTGCTACGTGGGATACAGCTCAGACAGTAGGTCTTTATGAAAATACCAAAGCCGGATTCCCAAAAAGTTAGAAAAACCTTTCATTAACACATTAACAACAAAGTATTATGGCAAACACCGAGAAAATTCAGGCCCTTATCGCCAAAATTCGCGAGAGCCTGCAGATCACTCCCTACGCTACGATGGAGACGGTCAACGATTTGCTTGAGATCGTTGATCTGAAACTGGCCGACGCTTCGACGGGCGGCGGAGGTCAAGTCAACTGGAACGACATTCAGGACAAGCCCAACATGGAGGACTACGTCCAAAAGACCGAACTTGAGTCTTACGCTCAAAAAACGGAACTGCTGAAGACCATCACCCTTACGGGAACGGCCAACGGCAGCGGAACGGTCGAAGGTACTACCTGCAGTATCACTACCACGGCTGGCGCCTAAACTACGGTAGGATATGTGGGTGATCTTCAATAAGCTGATTCCCGTCAAGGGGTTCTGGATGATGACCTTGTGGTTCATTATCTTCGTTCGTGAAGATACGGCGCATGGGCGTAATATCCCGGAAGCTATTTATCGTCATGAACGTCGTCACTGGCACCAGGTTCTTCAAATCATGATTACCTCTTTTGCGTTGTTCCTTGCAACGTGGCTCATATACGATTACAACCCTTGGTGGTGGTTGCTTTGGGTAGTGTCGTATTATGCCGTGTATGTGGTATGCTGGTTGATTGAAATCCTGCTTCCGCCGTACAACATGGCGTACAAGAACATCTGTTTCGAAACTGAATGCCAGTACACCGAAGATGATCCCGATTATTCGCCACATTTTTGGTGCCACTGGTTTGGGTGGTTTAAGTATATTTCGAATAAGAAATATCCTCCCAAATAGTACCAACAGTAGTTCATGAACATAGACCCCGGTTCGCGCCGAGGTCTATTCGCGTTGTAAGGCCGAAAATCTCATTGGCAACGAGTTTTTATTTACGTGCCTATACACGTACCCCATCGAAGCGTTTTGCGTCGCCTAATGTCCTACAACGTTTATGTGGTTACCAAAGCGTGCAACGGTGTTGGGGATAAACAGGGGTAAACCACTTCAACGACACGCGACCCATACAGCAAGAAGCCACATTGGCAGTAGGGGGAAAGGGGGTAAACCTCCTTCGCTATATCCCCCACCAGCAAGAATGATATTCATGTGTACGCGTGAGAGGCGTGTTGATTGAAAATGTTGAATTAGATTGTTGAAAAAGATGACTGTAAATGAATGGAGATTTAAGATATGCGTGAAAGCGCGTGATGAATGGCGAAAGAATCCTCAAAGATACAATGGTATGTGTCCGTTGTTGATAAATACGATAATCCAAAATGGCTATGAGGAAACTGACGACAAGGAGTTCAACAAATTGATGCTCGCGATGATTCGTCATAGAGGATGCAGTAGGCCAACGATATCTGAGCTCATCCCAGCGTTTGTACGTCCCGATGACGCCAATTCAGAAGTGTTCTTGTTTTGGTGGATTATTACTGAAAAACAACGTCGCATGGAGTTTCTTGAATATTTGGTGTCTTATTACGCCAGCGTCGTTGACAAAGAAAGTTAGCCATGGTATTTCGAAGAACAAAGACCAGTGTCACGGCTTGGAGCGTTATCCGTGAATACATGTCTAAGTGCTCGTATGGCAGTTTGGTAACACAGAAAGCCATACGAGCCATATTGGAGGAACGTGCAGAAAATTATCGTAAGTACGGTTCGGTTACTACCATGAACGCTTATTTCAATCTCATGGCTGGAGCGGGGTATATACGCCATTCTCCCCAGCATGGTATTTGGGTTGTTGTTAAACCTGTACCGAGCGACCTTACAGCGTCAAAGTTAAAGATTCAGTACAACAACCGCTCACAGCGGCGGGGATATGCATATGGCAGCTTACAGGATAGAAATAGTTCGCGTAAACTTTTTTGAGTACTCGTTTGTCGGGTGCGATAGCTTGGGTAAGCGTATAGTGGCCAAGGCGCTTACGTATCGTAACCCGAGTCCTTTTGCGTATTCAGACACAATACAGATGTTCGATCGCCGAGCGTTTACGTTTAAGGTCGGGATGCTGCCGACGCTGATCAAAAAACTTTCGTCTGCTGGCCGCGAGTACCGATTGACGGATTACGATTTTAAGCTACCGCGGTCGGTTAAAATCGACGAACGATTGAGTGGAAAGTACATCCACCAGCGACGAGCTGTTGAGGCGTTTTTCCGACGACGCATAGGTATCATTGTCGTTCCAACGCGTGGTGGTAAGACCTTTATTGCTGGCGAGTGCATACGTATCTTCTTGAAGACTGAAGCTGTATCACATAAGGTCCTTTTCTTGGTGGATAGTAAAACCCTATTCCAGCAGGCCATAGATGATTTTACGCGCTATTTTGAACCTTACGGCGGAATCGAGATTGGCGAGATACGCGCTGGACGTGTTGATACCGAAAAGCGCGTAACCGTTGGCATGATACAAACTATCCAATCGACGCTCTCCAAACGCTGTACTGAAACTGGAAAGAAGAACAAACTCAAGAACTTTTTGAAGAGCCTGCGGTTTTTGATTGTGGATGAGATTCACGATAACGCTTCGGCTCCTAAATTGAGGATATACAAAAGTTGCAAGCACCTCACGCACCAGCTAAGTCTTTCGGCTACGCCGTATCGCGCAGAAGCGTTCGTGGAGAACTTGCATCTTAAGGCCTGGAGTGGCGATGTGGTATATCGTATCAAGGAAGAAACGTTACGCGAACGTGGTGTATTGACCGAGTACAAGGTATTTTTGCTGGCCTTAGAACAGGATGCCCGCGCTATCAGCGCCGCTACCTACATGGCATATCAAAAGGCGTTGATATTCAACTCTCAGATTCGTGACGCTATCGTCGTTAAAGTCATCGAGATGTGCCGCGACCGCGGGTTTAAGACGCTGGTGATGTTTCAATCCGTGGACCACGGCCGTCATATCAGCGAACTCACCGGGTGTACTTTTATCCATGGCGATACTGACAACGAGGAGCGCGAACGCGTCAAAAACGAGTTTTTGGAGCGTACCGATGGTGGTGTACTTATGGCGTCTAATATCTTCAAGAAAGGCGTTACGCTACCGGAGGTTGAAATACTTTTCAACGTCGATGGAGGTCTTGAAAACGCCAACACAATCCAGCGCAAAGGGCGTGTTCTTGGCGCTACGGAAGCTAAGATGCGTTCGGCCGTCATTGACTTTATAGACATTGATGACGCCTATTTCTCGGAGCACTCATCGACACGGTTAAATACCTACGTTAAGGCCGTCGGCGAGGATGGTATTGGAATACTGGACACGGCGGTTGATAACTGGTTAAATACTCTTGAACGATGGCTGACGATTTGGTTATCTGTAAACCTGCACTCTACCGATACGCCGTGAGGCTGTTGGTGGACGTGTTGTACCAGATGGGGTGCGATATGCGTCAGACATTCCGCGTGAACGATACTGACATCCACGCGTGGAATCACTTCACAGAACGTTACACCTCCGCTACCGAGGACTTCACCCGGCGTTTCATTCTGTTTCAATTACAATGTCGTTACGGCGAGCGTCCTGGCTTATCACGCAAGACGCTAAGTCGTACACGATTGGCGTGGCTGGTCAGTAAGGCGGCCATAAAATCGTGGGAAAAGGTCTATCCGACGTCGGCCGCGCGTTTTGTGGCTAAGGGGCTGAAAAGCCGTTTTGACGTCTCTACGCTCAAGAGCGAGACCGAGTTACCAGCGTTATTAGTTAGGCTTATAGACCGCGAAGAAAAAGCCAAAGCGGCGTTTTACAGCACTAATAAGGGGTTTGCGTGGTGTATCGTAAATACTACGTTGTATCACCACCGGAGTCCTTGGTGTGCGACGTGTAAGTTCAAGGAACAGTGCAAGAAACTACTGGGTAAAAACTACCCTCTTGTGTACAAAATACGAGGATATGCTTAAAGATAGACTATCGTCCAACTTAATCACCGAGCTGTTTTCGGCAGCTATTCGTAAACGTTCGGTTTTCGATATATTGAATCAATATCTGCGCTTTTCGTATCTTCAGGTTGAGGCTGAAAAGAAAGTGTGGAAAAAGATGACTGAACGGTATTCTAAAACCGGGCGTGTACCGACCATCGGTCAGTTGCAACAGGCTTTTCTGGATGACGAGGGGGTTTTGGAATTAATCGAGAATATACGCGACGTAGATGTTACGGACGAAGACATTCCGTCGTTGATAGCTTCGCTGGAAGCGTACATTCGCCAGATGAAATTCCTCGACGCTAACGACCGTATCGCCGATTCCTACAACATGGGCGATAAGGAAAAGGCATATAATATCCTAATTAAAGCGGCTGAGGAAATATCACACTTTACCATCCAGGACGCTAAATACGACCGCGTGTTCAGCGACTTCAACCGTCGTCAGCTGGAACGGCGGAGCACCGACTGGAATTACCGCTTCAAAATCCCTACCTGCATTGACGAACTGGATTACAAGTTAGGCGGTGCTACTGGTGGCCCTGAAACGGGTGAAGCGTGGTTGTGGATGGGTATATCGGGCGCAGGTAAATCACAAGCGCTGGTGCACCTTGGTATTGCAGCTTCACGACAGGGGTATCGCGTGGTTCATTTCCAGCTGGAGGGTACGCGTGAACAAGCCATGGCCCGTTACGATTCTGCGTGGTTAGGTGGTATCTATCAGGATGTAAAGGTCGGTAATATTTCCGACACTAAACTGAAGATGGCGCAACGCGTCGTGGCCAAGTTAGGTAAGACCGACATTATCGTCGTGGCGGTTGAAAGTTTCGGTGGCATGACCGTTACTCAGATGCGTCAGGAACTCCAGGACATAGAACGGGCCTACGGCAAGGTGGACATGATACTGTGGGACTACCTCGAATTGGCCGAGTTAGGTGACGGTCATAGCTATTCGATGAACGAGGAGCGCTTCCGTCAGATGAAACTGGCTCAGCAGGCCAAGATGCTGGCGATGGAGTTCAACGCCGTGGTTCACGTTGCTACCCAGGCTAACGGTATTCCGCCCGAACTCCTCAACGACCCCGACTTCGTCATCACGCGTTACAACCTGGCGGAGGCTAAAGGTAAGGTGAACCCGATGGACGGTTTCGTGACGATGAATTTCACGTCCGACGAGCGCAAGGAAGAAATCATGCGTTTGTACCTCGATAAGGCTCGTGAACATAAGGCCGGGGATATTATCCGTATTTGTAACAACATGACCTACTCGCGTTTCTACGACCGTAAGCGAACGCTGGAAATGCCGTGGGAGGATATCGTCGAAGAGCAGCACGCTACCAAAACAAAACGCGGGCGGCGTAATACGTCGGTGGACGATGACGAATAATCCTTACTGAAGAATGAACAATATTTATGTCAAGAAGAGTAGGTAATATTGATTGGCGTGAGGTCTTGATGAATCCAGTTTTTGGAAAGCGAGACCAAATAATATGTGATTGCCTGTTTTGTGGGAAATCAAAACATATGTACGTCAATAAGAATACAGGCGCCTGGGATTGTAAAAAATGTGGAAATAGTGGTGGAATATATAAATTACTTGCAGCTGTTGATAAGTTGTACCTGTTAGAGGGAGCCACTATCGAGGAACGCGAGGTAATACCCAAAATCCGAGATTTGACGACGTCTGCCGCTGAAGACGTAAAACTGGAGCCACTTCCGCCGCGGAAGATGCCTGTGGGCTACAAAGTGTGTTTGCACGACACTTATCTCGAACGCGACCGCGGTCTTACTCCAGCCGTTATGAAGCGATACGCCATTGGCCGTACTAAGTTGGTACGGCGGTACGCCGATTATATACTCATTCCGGTAACTACCGATGGCGTCATTACGGCTTTCCAGGGCCGTTACGCTTCAAAGAAAGTACCGCCCGACGCCCTGCGCTGGCGTAACGATACCGGGGCCGACTTCGCCAAGATGCTGTATGGCTACGACGATATAAAGGTGTCCGGCGCGACGGTGATATTGGTTGAGGGCGTATTCGATAAAATAGCTGTGGATCGTCGGTTACGATTGGACGAGTGTGACGACGTCAAGTGCTGTGCTACGTTCGGCAAGAAAATAAGCGACTACCAACGCGCCATGCTCCAGAAAAAGGGCGTCCGCGCGGTGGTGTTGCTTTACGATTTTGACGCCATAAAGGAGATTAAAAAGTATGCATTCGAATTGGATAAGTACTTTTCAACAAATATAGTTTTCACGACCAAGAAAGATATTGACGAGTGTAACGAAGCCGAGACGCTGGAAGTCTTTGAGCGTTTACAGCGTCCACGCGATTTTGCTTGGAATGTGATAGGAAAACTAAAAAGGTGAGCCATGAATAATGCAAGGAGCTTGTCGGTAGCGGAGTATTTCCACGTTATACAGCGTGAATATCTGATGGCCGAATTCAGGCGCAAAATATATTTCTCCCCCAAGGATAAGCGATATTTCTCACGCGTGATGGAATTCAAGCGCGAGAAAATATGCGATATCGCTAACCGTAATAAGTTGACTTCTATCTTCACTTCACCTGAGAAGATGCGTGATGTGAGGGCTGAACTGTTCGACCCGCTGAATCGTCCGATGTTCGCCATGAGCCCGAAGGATTGGATGAATTATTATTCGGTCAACAGCGATTTTTCCTACCGGGGTGAAGTGTGGAAACTCGACGCTGTGAAAGGCGATTTTATAACGCTCTACAACGAGCGAAGCCAGGTATATGCCGACAACGTACCTAAGTCAGAAGTGATACGTGTGTTGTAAAAAATTTTGAAAATTTTTGTAAAGTTCTTTGTACATTGGAAATTTTCACCTACCTTCGTGCTGTGGATGTATGTAAAACGTCCGCAATCGTAAAACCTAATTGGCATGAAAGCGTCGGAAAAAGCCTACAAAGAATTAGAGTTCCTGGCCGTTAAATACGCCAACAAACTCTACTCTTATGAGGAATTGTCGTTGGAACGCGACGATTTGTTACAAGAGTTTCGCCTAAAAATCTTCACTTCAATAAAGGCGTATGGACGCCGTTGGTTAGCGTATCGACGCGGTACAGCTACACGACCTGTTCCGTTGCGGTACTACGTTGAGTGTGCTTGCTCGAATAAGTGTACTGACCTAATGCGTGCTATCCGCAAGGAAAACCACAAACTGAGAATCGACCAAACGGCTTACGATTGCGGCATTGAGGACGTCGTCCAAACTGAGCCGGAGCTGAACCGTTTTGTGATAAATGGCGTTGATGTCCTGGCCAATCTTACAGGAATGAAGCGCGTTATATTTTCTCTCCACATACGGGGACGCAGTAAAGGCATGATGGCGCGTATGTTACGCACACCGCGGGCTGCTGTTGAGGGATACGACCCTAACATGCTCTTCAGTGACGCGTGTACGCTTGTTGACCAAATTATTGCCGAACAGCAAGCCTACTTGTTGGCAAATCACAAGTCAGCGTTATATTATACGCCAACAAGATACGATTATTACCGATTAAACGATGAATAAATAAAAATTGTTTCACTAAAACGTACAAAAATCATGGCAACTAAAATTTCGAAAGTGAACGCCGAACGGCTGAAGAAACTCGGTATTACCGCCAATACCGAGGATGAGGCAAAGAAGATCCTCATTGAGCGTCTTGAGCAGGCTGGAATCCCCGGCATGGACGAGGAGACGATTGACAACCTGATTGACATCGTCGGTTCGTTCGCCGAACTGGAGAGCGATTCGGCTGAAGAGGCCGCTCCGGCTGAAGAACCTACGCCCGCCGAGCAGCAGGCCGACGAGCTGGCTGAGGAAGCCGCCGAAGAGGAAGAAGAGGCTGCTCAGGAGGCTGAAGAGGCCGCTCCAGCTGAACCGGAAGCAGAGCCCGAGCCTGAGGAATCCAAGCCGCAGCCCAAGGCTAAGAAACCCGCCACCAAGAAAGAGGCCGAGCCCAAGAAAACTAAGACCACCAAAAAGCCTTCGAAGCGCGACGAAAAGGGTATTCGTCTGAAGCCTCAGACGAACCCTGAGCACCTCGACCTGCTCCGCAAGGAACTGAGCAAGTTCTTCCCTGAAAAGGAGTTCCAGTACGTCGCCGTGTCGCAGGGTATCTCCATCAAGTTCGGCGGCGCCAACTCGCATCCGGTGGCCATCATGTTCGAGAACGTGTACTCGAAAGACGGCCAGTTCGCTACGACCAACGTCGTCCTGAATACGTTCCGCAGTCAGGCTTCGCAGGACAAGCTGGCCGAGGATGGTCTTGACTTCGTCATGACGTGGAACAACCTGCCCTGGCTCAAGGGTATCGCCTGGAACGACGCGATGGAGGTTGTAAAGACCTACCTCGACGATATCAAGTCGGCCGTTTCTACCGCCGATACGCGTCTGGGTAAGAACCGTGAAAAGATGGAGGTCGATCTGAAGGCAACCGGCAATAAAGCCGCCGCTCCGGCTGCTAAGAAAGCCGCCCCCAAGGCTGAAGCCAAGGGTGCTCCTGCCGAGGACCCTAAAGCCAAGGCCCGTGCTGCACTCATGAAAGCGGCCGCCGCTAAGAAAGCTAAAGCCACCAAGAAATAAACCCGGAAGAGAGGATACGATAGGTTACTAAATTACCCGCCCCGGTCGTCATGGCCGGGGTTTTTCGTCCACCCGTCTTCAACGTTATTTACCCCAGATAAAACCGTATTAAGGATATGAAGCAAGAATCAATTTCCAAGGCCGAAACAGGCATTAGCCGTTTTGAGTTTGACTATCGGCGGCGTGTGGTATTTACCGACCCGCGCGGTTCGTTCGCCGAGGTGTATCCGTATATCAACCGCACGATGATGACGACGCTCCCGCTTCAGGATTCTCGTGCTGGTAAGGTACGCGAACTGCTCGACGTCAAGACCATCATCAACAACCCGTATCGCCGCTGTGTAGGCGGTTACGCCCGCAACATCAACGTCTTCTTCCTGTTGGCTGAAGCTATGTGGATAGTTACGGGCCGCAAGGACGTCGAATTCCTGAAAATATTCAACGGCAAGATGGTCGATTTTTCCGATAATGGCGTTACGTTCCATGCCCCTTACGGCTGGCGTTTGCGTCACTGGGGTATTTCGTCCGAGGGCGAGTCGATGGACCCGGGTCTGGACCAGGTAAAGGAAGCCATTCGCCTGTTGAGCGCTGACACGGAAACACGTCAGGTTGTGATGTCGATTTGGAATCCTAAGTTTGACCTCGGCGTGAAATCGAAGGACTTGCCGTGTAACGATATGGTGATGTTGAAAATCCGCGATGGGAAACTCGTTACCACGGTCCAGAACCGTTCGAATGATCTCCACTGGGGCTTACCCACGAACATCTTCCAGTTCTCGTTCCTGACGGAGGTAATGTCCCTCTGCTTGGGGGTAGAGTTAGGCGTTCAGACTCACAATTCGCAGTCGCTCCATATCTACGAATGGAATAATATCGCCGAGCAGATGAGCGAACTTTTCGCGTCCAATAATACGCGCCGCAGTTTGTACTGCGAGGGAGCGATGTCGTACATGATGGACTTTAAGTTCGAATCGGAGGTTCCGGTAAACCGCCTGTGTGAAATAACGGCCTTTATGGAAGAGATGATTAATCGCTTGGCTATGCGACACGCAAAAGGCGATATCTTGGAAGACGAGGCCGGGTTTGAGAACTACGTGTTTGAGAAATCAACCTATTTCTGGGTAGTTTACCAGATATTGAAGGTGTACGTCTTCTACAAGCGAAATATTGGTGCCTATAAGGATGACCGTGATTCGTTGCTGAAGTCGTGCTTTGTGCTGATGGACCGTATCACAGGGACCGTATCCGTTGAAGAAAAGTGGGACTACCTGATGTTGGCTCGCAATTTCTTCGCGGCAAGGTTTTCTAACGCAGAAATCAATAAACTCCTGTAATATGACTGACTCGCTACGTCGGTGGGCGGAAGATAACTATCTGGCTATCGAAGAAAAGCGCGACGACGAATTGAACATAATCGCCATTGAGGGTGTAGGGGACTTCTTGTACCTACACCCCGACGATAGCGGAAAGATAATCGACGAACGATTCTCGTTCGCAGTAACGGCTGCTGAATTCGACGCACTGTACGATGGCGTGGTGAAATACATTCTCTTCGAATTCGGCGGCAAGTTCTACTACTCGAATATCAAAAAGGACCACCTGCGGCTGGATAAAACTGTGGTTTTCCGTCCCGAATTCCGCGACTTCAAATATCTTGGTACAAGCACGGCTGAGGAACTGGTTCCGTTCGTTCACCTGGGTGTTCATAGCGAATACGAGTTCTTGAACGGTTCGTCCAACTGCGAAGAGTGGGCTGCTAAGGCCAAATTCAACCGTATGACGGCTCTGGGCATTTGTGACCGTAATACGCTGGCTGGCACGCTCGCCTTTCAGACCGCTTGTTTAGGTAAGGGGCTGAAACCTATCATCGGCGAAACCGTTACGGTAGCTTGTAACTACGACCCGGCGGCTGACGTTCAGGAAACATTTTCGCTGAAACTCTACGCCATGAATACCCAGGGATGGCGAAATCTGCTGCTGGTTAATAAGGCCATCAACGTCGATTATCAGGGGTTTATACCCGCGGAAGAACTCTACAAGTTAGGACGCGGATTGGTATGTGTAATACCGCCTGACAGTGAATTAAACTATTTCAAGGGGGACGTAGAGCGTTGCAAGCGGTTATTGACGGCCTATCACGCCGCATTTGATTGTGTGTATTACCAGATTGATACGGTGGAGTATGCGTCCGAAACTCTATTCCGCGACCACTTGGAAAGTATTGATACCTACATATGTCGCTGTCGTAAGATTAAACTCTACCGCCAGACGCCGCCGCTCGTTATAAACGACTCGTATTACCTCGACGCCGAAGAGGCTCCGCTGAAGTCGCTTCTGAACAAGGTAGCAGGTGTGGTTAATGCCGAAAGCGCAACCCAGTATTTCAAAAACTCAAAAGAGACGATTCTGGCGTATGAAGAGTGGATGGACGTAGCTGCGCCCCTCTACGAAAAGATAATTGATGGCATGGCTAATTCCACGACGTTGACGGAGAGTATTGACTTTAAGATACCCACCGGAATACGTCACCTGCCGAAATACGAGTTTGTAAAAACTACGGTTGAAGACGCCTTTTTCGAGAAACTGGAAGCGGGCGTACAGGAGCGGCTGGTAGGTAAGGTTGATAACCTCGACCAGTATCTGGCGGAGTTGGAAAAGGAATGCGCCATCATCGTACCGAACGGTTTGTGTGACTACTTTATGATACTTTGGGACATCATGAACTGGTGTCGCGAGCAGGGTATCATGACTGGGTCAGGCCGTGGCTCGGTTTGCGGTTCGTTGATTGCGTATTGTCTGTACATCACGGACGTGGACCCGCTGAAATACAATCTCATGTTTGAGCGATTTTTGAACCAATCCCGCGTTACCGTTCCTAAGTATTGGGATTTGGAAATAGAGGGATATGGTAAATTTAGATTACCTGAAAATGTCAAGATTCCTCTTCGAAACGGTAAAGAAATAGACATAGACTGTGATTTATTAAATATAGACCTGGACATAGATATTGATAAATTACGGACTTTATGCAAGGTATAATTTACAAAACTACGAACCTCGTTAACGGTAAGATTTACATCGGCCAACACCACTGCAAAACAGACGAGTTTGATGGGTATTTGGGTAGCGGCGTATCCTTGACGAATGCTGTTAGGTATTACGGCCCTGAGAATTTCAAACGTGAAACGCTCCGCGTGTGTGATACCCAGCTACAACTCGACGCTTGGGAGATGCTTTACATCAAGAAGCTACGTTCTACTGAAAAGGGTATAGGATATAACATCCTACCGGGTACGGCTAACCAGTTTGGAAGCGGTTCGCCGATGTTGATTCCAGAGGTCGCTGTTAAGGTTTCAAGGTCGCTTAAAAAGACGTTCAAGAATCGTCCAGAGTTAATGAAGCGAATTCACCAAAAACGCCAAATTACTTTGGACAATACTGACTACAAGGAAAGAATTTCGAAGTCCTTGAAAGGCAGATATGTAGGCGAAAAGAATCCAAACTACGGCAACCGATGGACAGCCGAACAAAAAGCGAACTTGTCGGCTAAAATGAGAGGTCGTTATAATGGTGAAAATAACCCTAACTGGAATAACCGTTGGCCCGAGGAACGGCGCAGGGATTTTGGTAAGAAAATACGCGATAGATACGAGCACAGGTACACGAATCCCATGCAAGGCAAAGTTAGGATAACTAACGGCGAAATAAACACTACTATCCCAAAGGGCGCTCCGCTCCCTGATGGATTTTGGTATGGCATGAAACCAAGAAAGAAATGAAAATTCTAAAGATAGAAAAGGTTGAAATTGCCCGTCAGGACAGCATGCCGGACGTGGATTGCGACTTCCCGGTGGCGTTCCGTGATACGGTCAAGGAATACATGGCTCGCCGTTACGGCGTCAATCACGTATGCTCCGTTGGTACGTACACCCGCATGAAACTCAAGACATGTTTGAAGGATTTCGGCAAGGTCATGGGCGTACCGTTCGCGGTGATGAATAAACTCACCAAGGATATCGACGACCAAATCGAGTACACATGGGGCGACTTGTTTAACTACGCAGCTACGTCGCGTGAATTGTTCCGTTTTGTGCAGGATCATCCCGAGTTGGTCCATATGACGAAATACGCCCTTACGCAGTGCAAAACGTCGTCAATTCACCCCTCAGCGGTTATTATCGTACCGCAGGAGGACGAGGATGGAAACCCGATCGATTTGTTCGGGTGGATGCCTATGAAGAAGATGGGCGACGTGCTTGTATCAGAGTGGGAGGGAAAGTATGTTGACAAGTCCGGCTTCCTGAAGGAAGATATTCTGGGGCTTAACCAGCTGGATAAGTTCTCATCTATCATCAAACTTATCGCCAAGAACCGCCGGGAGCAAATCGACGTCAACACCATTCCGTTCAATGACGAAGAGGTGTACCGCTATTTCCAGCGCGGGTGGTGTGAGGATGTGTTCCAGTTTGGCGCTATGGGGCTGATGAACTACTGCCGCGAGGCTAAACCTCAAAGCCTGGACGACCTTATCGCTATGACGGCGTTGTTCCGGCCGGGTCCTATGGATGTAAAGGCGCACGAAACGTTCGTTGAAATTAAGAACGGCGCCAGGAAGCCTAAGTTTGACCCCGGCATGGAGGAAATCACGCGCGATACCTATTCGCTCTATACCTACCAGGAGCAGATAATGAAAGCGATGGTTGTCGGAGGATTAACCCCCGTTGAGTCAGATGAATGTCGTACTTACATCAAGAAGAAAAACCACGAAGCGCTGGCCCAGTTTAAGGGAAAGTTCGTAAATGGATATTCGGCGTTGATAGAATCACGAGGCGTTGAATCTAAACGCGCCGCGGCCCAGGCTTCTGAGGTTTGGGACAAGATGCTGGCGTTCGCTTCGTATGGCTTCAATAAGTCGCACGCCGTGGCCTATACCATGATGTCGTACTGGTCGCAGTGGTTTAAGGTCAACTACCCACTGGAGTTCTGGACGACGTCGCTTCAGTACGCCTCGAAGGAATCCGATATCCCGTATCGCTTGGTGGAGATGAAGAAAACCGGGGCCGAAATTGAGGTCCGTCCACCGGATATCAATTTCTCGGGTGAAACCTTTACATGCGACCCCAAGACGAACCGTATCTTCTTTTCGCTGGGTAAGGTCAAGGGAGTAGGCGAGCGGGCGTTGACGCTATTGAAAGCCATGAAAGATGAACACGGCGAAGTGTTCTCGTTTGAGGACTTCATAACTTCTGCCCCTAAAGGCATAAACCGTACTGTGGTGTTGCGTCTTATTATGGCTGGAGTGTTCGATCTGGTAGAAGACATACGCAATCCTCGTCAGCGTCTGGATATCGTTAAGCAATATCTCGAACGTCGCGGTGAACCGCTTTCCGACGAATTCACTTCGCCTGATGTCCATACTAACGCCTGGTGGGTCTTCAAACAGCGTGAATTAACCGGGTACGGCGAGGTGGACTACGAACGTATGATGAACGAATACGGACTCGGTAAACGGATGGTTCGGCTGTACGTTACCGCCGCCGAGTTTGAGCGTAAACACGAGGGCGACGAGGTTTGTATCGTTGGTCGTGTGAATAACGTATTTGAACGCCAAACCAAGGGTGGCGATTCTTACGGTGTACTGCAAGTGGAGGTCAACGACCTCATCATCCAGATTACGTTGTGGCCTGACTTTTGGCTTCATCAGCCGGAAAACGAAGCTACGCTGTTGAACCGTATTGTGGCTGTTTCAGGGCGTGTGAATTATTTCGCTGGAAAGAAGACCGTACAGTCTTCACAATCTACAAGGTTAGAGATATTACAATAGTAAAACAAATCGGTTATGCAAAAGGATGATTTAATCAAACTCTTCAACCGCGATCATCTTGCGCGGTTGGATAACATCAAGCAGTGGTTGGAGTATGACCGCCACCAGCAGGAAAGCGTTTCGCAACATTCGTACAAGGTATCGGTCTTCACGATGTGCCTGCTGGACTATCTCTGGCCTGGAGGGGACGATAATAATACGGTGGCTACGTTCAAGTATCAGACGCTGAAGATGGCGCTGATGCATGACTTCGACGAGGCTATTCTGCGTCGCGATATCACCCACGAACTTAAATATAACGCTTATAACGGGTCGGAACTGCGTAACGTTTTGGACGAGTTTGTTGCGCACCAGGTAATGGCCGAATTCGGAGACGATTCGGTAATTGCCAAAACGCTTTCAAAGGATGCACCGTATTACGACGTTGCTCACGCGATTGTAAAGGTGGCCGATTGGATGGCGTTGTTGTATTTCTTGCATCGTGAGGTGGGGATGGGAAACCGCTCTTGGCCTTTGGATTTATTACCGTATTGTAAGGATAGCTATCGTAGGGCGGTTTCAACGTTACAAAGTACGTGTGTATCGGCGGATATTTGTGAGCAAGAACGCCTGATGTACGTATGGGTAGGAGCCATTAATGACTTACAAAACGATATAATTTAACATGGACAAGAAAACTCAAGATTCATTAATTTCGCAGGTGTCTTATGACATCGAGCGTATCTGCCAATCTGAACCTGAAGCCGCGCAGGCCCTGGCAATGACTATCAACCACATTGCCGGAACCTACTCTGATAAGTACGCCGATGGTGAAAAGGTTATCGACACCAAAAAGATGTTATATGGCATGGACCACGGTGCGGCCATCAACATCTACCAGGTAACGCGCTATCTCCAGCGATACATCACCGTGGGGCACAACAAGAGCCGTCTGATTCGCGACTTGGAAAAAGCCGTTCACTACCTAATTATCGAAATCACGCGTCGTGTACGTTCGGGCGACGTAAGCCAACAAGAACCTAAAGAATGAAACGGAAACTGCTGATTGGAAAGAACGTCTACGAAATCGAATTTCAGGAGTTCGAGGGTGAAATAGACGTTGACGAATTGATGACCATCCACTACGAAAATCTGGTTGGTGAGATTATCACTTTCCCGGTTGTCGTAAACCGTCTCGGCCTGCTGCTGGCCGATGCCGAGCGAGCGCTGGCTGAAACGAAACTCAACTGCGAGATTATGGAAGCCAAGGTTCGTGAGGAGATACGCACCGCCCTCAACGACGAAGAGGACCGCAAGAAACCGGCAACTGTCGATGAGGTAAACACGGCCGTCTATCAGAGCCCGGTTTATAAGGCCAATAAACTCAAACTGTTTGAGGCCCAAAAGACGCGTGATTATGTCGCTTCGCTTCTGTTTTCCGCCAAGGATAAGTCGTCGAAACTGGATAAACTATCGCTGTCGATACCGGCAGGCGATATCGAGGAGCACCTCCTCCAGAGTAAGGCGAATTCGGTTATGAAAGTACGCAAACGCCGCAAACTGATTCCTGACGAAGACGACAGTTAACAACGTTTATATTAACACCTTAACAAAATCAAAGTATTATGGCAAATGATTTGCGCAGTCGTCTTAAGGCGACGCCGATTAAAAAACTCAAGGCCCGCATCGACGAAGACAACTCGATGCTGAACAACGGCAACGCCGAGTTCCTGTCGCTTGAGGATGGCAAACTTATGAAGATTCGTATCTTCCCCGCCCATCCCGACCACGACAATTTCTACGTACCCCGGAAATGCTACTGGTTGCCGTTTACTACGGACTCTGGCGACGAGCGCCGCGGTACGGTACTGGATTCGATTTTCCACGGCAAGACCGCTATGGACATCGTCCAGGAATATGTCGCCTATGTGAAGACCCACGGGTCGGAGAATGCCGTGGCCGCCGTTACGGCCCAGCGTGATGGCCTGCTGCCGTCGCTTTCGTGGCTGTGCTACGCCGCTGAGGTCAAGGAGGACGATATGGACCCCAAACTGTGGGAGTTCAAGAAGACCGTTCGCGACGCCATGAACCGTCTGGCCATCACCGAGGAGGAAGACGAACCCATCGAGACCGACCCGTTCACCGACCCGGACGAGGGCCTGCCGCTGTTCGTCAAGTACATCAAGAACCCGAACAAGAAAAAGGGCGAGAACTACTACGACGTGTCGCTCGGCAAGAAGCCCAAGGCATGCCCCCTCACGGACGAGGCCATCGAGAAATTCATGAAACTGAAGCCCATCGAGGAGGTCGCCGGAACGTACACGCTGGAAATGTTCGAACGCGCCTTGGAGGGTCTCCAGAATTTCGACGAGCAGCACGGTATCGACATCTTCGGCGACGACGAGTGGATGGAGATTGTGGAGAAAGTGCGCGCCCAGTACAGCGACTCCGACGACGAACCCAAGAAGAAAGTCACCAAGAAAGCCGCCAAGCGTCGTGACGATGACGACGAGGATGACGTTCCGCCCGTTCGTACGAAGAAGAACCACCCCGGTGTCCGCATTCCCGAGCCTGAGGAGCCGGAAGAGGAGCCGGACAACGAGCCTGAACCTGAACCGGAGCCCGAGGCGGAGGGTGCTGATGACGGTCTCGACGATATGGACCGCGCTGAACTCAAGGCGTTCATCCGCGACAACGACCTCGGCGAAACGGTCAAGGTTTACAAGTCCACGACCGACGACCAGATTCGCGAGAAGATTCGCGAGGCCCTGGGGTTGGACGGCGGTGACGAAGAGGAAGAAGAGGCCCCCGCTCCGGAACCTGAACCGGAAGAGGAGGACGAGGCCCCGGAACCCTCCAGCGCAGCCCGCTCGCTGGCGTCGATTCGCGCTAAACTCGGTAAGAAATAACCCCCGTGATACTTTTCCCGCGGCTGGCTGGCTTTCGTGGTTGGCCAGCCGTTTTTAACTATCTACAATTATGTCGAAAATTTCAAGCGTTTTGAATAAACTTACGGCCCAGTTTAACTCCGAAGACGTTATCACGTTCAAGAAGAAAGACGGTTTTTCGGAGATTAAATCGTGGGCCTATACCGGTAGTCCCGAACTGGACTGGAACCTGCGCACGTTCGGTTTACCGACGGGTATCATCGAGATTGCGGGTCGTAGTCGCAGTGGTAAGACTACCGAGGGCCTGGAGGCCATGAAATACTTTCTGGCCGAGAATCCCGATACCGGGTTGGCATGTATCCTTTCGTCCGAAAACCGCGACAACAAGGACTACGCCATCCAGCTGGGTGTGGATATTTCTCGTGTGGCTATCATCAAAATTCACTACGTCGAGCAGATGTTCGTGCGCGTTAGTAAGTTCGTAAAGGACGCTCACGCGCTGTTCGCCGAGGCGGGTATCAAAGAAAAGCCGCGGTTCTTCTTCCTTTGGGACTCGCTTGGCGCAACGCTTTCTAAGGCTGAGTATGACGCCCTCCGTGCTAACGTCGATAACATGAATAAAGCCGCATCAAAAGGCGAAGAACTCGAAAAGTTACAAGAGCCCAAGATGATGGCGTTTGCTAAATCGGCCAAGATGTTCGCCAAGGGCCTGGTCGGGCTTTGCTACACCAACGTGATCCATTTCGTGATGCTCAACCACCAGTACGAACAAAACGTTATGGGTGTTACGTCGCGCAAAAGTACTGGTGGAGAATGGGTGGAGTTACTCCCCTGCCTACGTCTTCAAATGCGTGTGACAGAAATGAAGAAGATCGACGACGTGGAGGTGGCTCAAATTTCAGAGGTTAAGGTTATCAAGAACGACTTCGGTTCGCGCCAAAAGACGTACATCCGCATTCTGCTTGGGTACGGCATTATCCTTTCCGAGGAAGACATCGAGTACGGCGTTGAACGTGGTATTATCCAGAAGCCGTCCAAAACCGTGTACTCGGCCTTGAATGGTAAACTTCGTTGGAAATCGGACCGCGAACTCTACCAGCTGTACTATGACCAGAACCCGCTCATTTCGGCGCTGGAAAAGGTTATCGCGGCTTCTCGTCACAAGGACCTCCGTGAGTGGCGAAGCAAGATGGCGGAGGAGGCAGAAGTCGTTTCCGACAATTAGCCAACGTTTATCTCGGTAAACTTTACAAAATGAAACGGAAATCGAACAAAAGTCCTGTGGCCATCTTAGGTTTCGACCCTCACTTGTCGAAAGACAACGTGACGGTGGTGCGGGATTTATTCAACCAGACGTTTGCGCTGGCTGAAGAAATAGGTTGTAAGATTGTGATTCTGGGCGGTGACGTATTCACGTCCCGCTCGGCACAACCTTTGGAAGTCCTCGACGCTTGGCGTGAAATTACCGAAGAAGCCGAAGCGCGTGGACTGGAAATCGCGGCTATCCCCGGCAACCACGATAAGACCGACCCGAACTCCGATCGCAGCTACCTCAGCGTGTGCCCGGGAGCGGCTACGGTTGTAAGCCGGGCGTCGGAGTTTGTGTGGAATGGGGTGTCGTTCGTGTTGATACCCTACTATGGCGACGCCAAGTGGTTAGAGGAGAAACTGGCCGTCGATAACGGTTTGGAACACGAAACGTTTGACGGGCCGCGGTTCATGATAACGCACGTGGCTGTAGAGGGCGTTCGTAATAACGACGGTACGCAGGTTGAAAGCGACATCCGTCCAGATATGTTCCGTAACTACGACGCGGTGTTTGTAGGCCATTATCATAACGCCTCGGACGTGGGTGAAAAGGTCCACTATCTGGGTTCGATGTGCCAGAACAACTTTGGCGAAACGGCCGACGATAAGGGGGTGACCATCGTGTATGATGACGGCACATGGGAGCACCGCCCGTTACGCTTTCCGCGGTATATCCGTGAAACTGTCTCAGCGACCGATACAGCGACTTTGCGTAACCTCATGGATAAGTACTCCGGCGAGGATTATGATCGCGTCAGAATCGTCGTAACGGGGTCTAAAGCCGATTGCGAGAAACTCAACGCTTCGGAGTTCTCGGCCGTGGGTATCGAAATCAAGTTTCAAGCTGACGAAACTGCCGCAGCCATGGCCACAGCAGCCGACCCTGAGAAGATTGTAACGTTCCGTAAATCAACCATCGTTAAGAATTTCATGGAATTCTGTAAGGAACGCGACATACGTGGCGAGCGTATGAAAGAGGGCCTGGCGATGCTTAAAGAACTGTGATATGTGGTATCCTGTAAAAATAGAATTTGGCGGCTTGTTCGCGTTTCGTGACCGGGCCGAGGTAGTATTCAAGCGCGGCGAATGTACGGTAATATTCGGCGATAACCAGACCGACCGCGGTTCACTGAATAACGGCTCCGGTAAATCGACGCTGTTCGAAGCGATATCACTGGCGCTTACAGGCGATTTGTTGCCACGCGATACACCTATCACGCGCGATAAGGCCATCAACCGTTCCAGCGACGAAGCGTGGGTGGCGATGCAGTTGGCTAACGATGTTCTTCACCAGACTATGGAGATTCGTCGTCGCTTTTATCGTAAGCGAAGCGCAAAGGCCGCGCTCTTCGAAAACGGCCATGAGAACACTCAGTTGACGTCCGTGGCCGAGGTAGATAAGCGAGTATTGGAGTTGCTGGGACTGAGCCGTGAGGATCTCCTCCGCTACTACATTATCAGCCAGGACCGTCAGTACAACTTTCTGACCGCACCCGATACTACCAAAAAGGAGATTCTGAACCGTATCACCAACGCCGATATGCTCCAGCCCGTTTTGGATGCTATCAAGGCTGACCACAAGGCCGCCGACGAGCGTGTGGCGGAATACGATACAAAGGTGCTCACGCTGAATACCAAGATCGAAACTCTTGAAGAAAACCTGAAGGAGTTGAAAGCCAATAACGCTTCAGCGGCTAATATCAAGGGGATGTGTGACCTGCTTGGCGACTACATTAAGGACGCCGCCGCGCTCGGTATTCAGGCTAAGGATATTCGTCGCGAATTCGAGGACGAAAAGGCTAAGCGTGTGCAATTCGAACAACAGTTGGAAACCGCGCCGAACTTTACGGAAGATATCGCTGCGGCGGAGGATAATATCACCGCCATCAAGAACGAACGCAAGAAGAACCGCCGTGCTAAGGTCGATTTGGAGTTGGCGTTAGAGGGCGTTATCGAATGTCCTAAGTGCGGCGAACAATTCCTCCCCAACAGCGAACTTAGCCTCACCCCGGACCAGATTCGTAAGAATATCGCCCAGCTTGAACGCGCCGACGAACAGTTTGCGCTGGACGTCAAAAAGGCCGAAAAGACGCTTGAAGAACTCGAAGAAAAACAACGGGACTATGAACAGGTGGAAGCCGAACTGGCTCGTGTAAAGCGTAACATGAAGGATATTCGCGACCGGGCCGACAGGTTGAAACGTCAGATGGATGAAATCGACCGCCGTAAGGAAGACCTGGCTAAGCGTATTGAAGCGGCTAAACGGGCCGCTGCCGAAGACGCTTCGATTAAATCTACCGAGAGTAAGATTAAAGCAGCCAAGGCCGAACTCAAGGCCGCCAAGGCCGAACTGGCCGACTTCCGGTATTTAGCTGAGTCGATGGCGTTCTGGGACTTCCACATGGGTAAGAACGGGTTTCTCTCGTTTTTAGCAAACAAATCGTTGAGGGTGTTGGAGGGTATGACGAATCTCTACCTGGAAAAGTTCGGCATGGATGTAACGGTTCTGATTAACGGCTTTACCATGACTAAGGACGGTAACGTGCGCGATAAGATTGATGTGTACATCCAGTCAGACGGCCTGAACGCTGACGTGTACGGTATTCACTCTGGTGCTGAGCGTGGGCGTGTAGCGCTGGCGTCGTTAATAGGGTTGAATCGGTTGATTAATATGGCTACCGATGGTCGCGGGTTGGATATGATACTGCTTGATGAAGCGTTCCACGGTATCGACTCCCTGGGGCAGGAGCACATCATCCGGACGCTCGAAAATGTGGGCATAACGTCTATGATGATTACGCAGAACGTATCACCCGACTTTGCCGCTAAGAATAAACTCATAGTCAGGAAGATAGATAAGGTATCAAGGTACGATTGATTACAACGTTATTATCTTATAGTTTCAACTAAGATATAACGATGAAATCATCTGTAACAACCTACTACAAGGACCGATTGATAATCGGCATAGACCCCGGAGCCGCAGGTGGTATCGGAGTTTACTCCATTGACAAAGGTCGGTTGGTGGCGGCGGTAAAAATGCCCGAAACACCAACTGACCTTTTGGCGTTCCTGAAACTCCATTCGCTCAACTCGAAATGCTATTTGGAGAAGGTTGGAGGCATACCGGGTAACGGCGCCAACGCGATGTTCAATTTCGGCCGCGGTTACGGTCATTTAGAGATGGCTCTGTTGGCGTGTCGTATTCCGACCGAGACCGTAACACCCCAGAAATGGCAGAAGGAATTTCAACTCGGCGTTCGCGGCAAGATGACCAAGACCGAATGGAAGAACAAACTCAAAGCTAAGGCCCAGCAGCTATTCCCGCAATTCAACGTAACTTTGGCCACTTGCGACGCGATGCTGATTGCGTTGTACGGTAGCCGTCAATAATCAGCCCTATGGAATTCGTTTGTAAAAACCCCGAATGTCCGCGCTACGACCAGCGCGACTACTATTCATCGGTAAGCGTGGTGATGCGTGACGGTAAGCCGTTCTGTAAGCAATCGCCGTGCCCGGCTTGTGGTAAGATACGTGAAGAAATCAAAAAGGAAACGCCCGCTGACCTGAAAGGTATCTATTTCGGCCGTTTTAGAGCGATGTCCAAGGAGCAGAAGCAGGAATCCCTAAAGCGGCGCTCTCATGAACACTTCAAGAAGAAAATCGCTCCGGAACGCCGCGCAAAGTTGGCTGCCGTTCGTGCTGAAGCTAAGTCGATGTTGAAAAAATAGAAGCGGTTATGCGTAAGTCGGTCGAGCGTCAAATGTTTCGCCAGTCATTCAAATACCGAATCGGGCTGGTGAATAAATGTATTCTCATCATCAGACATTGTGACGACCCGCGCCGGGCGTCTGCGTATCGTAACCTTGTATTCAGGATGATGGGGCATATCGTGTTGAAAAACATCACGAACTACATCAATCTGTTGAACGGTTCTAACGCGCCGGATATCCCCTCACGCGACGAAGCCATTGCCGATTGTTACGCGATGTTTGACAAATGTATAGAAAAGTTTACCATCCTTCCGGGTGCGAATTTCTATTTCTATTTCAACAAATCTATCGCGCGTAATTTCTACACACTCTACAAGAAGAACCTCAAGGCACGTCATGGTGAAATATCGGACGCCGTAGAGTCTTCGCACCCCGATATGCGCACTCCAGGTTATGTCAACGATATGGAAATAACGTTTGACACACTGGGATTTACTGATTTGGAACGAAGGATCACGATGTCGCGATTAGCAGGCCAGCGTAAATCAGAGTTCTTGGCCGATAATCCTGACGTCACCGAAAACCTTTACAGCCGCGCGTTGGTACGCATGAAAAAGCTATTAGAAAATATCAAAAAGGAATATCACAATGGAAAGAAAGATTGAAATCATCACCACCATTTTGGAAAGCGGTTTTGCCGTTTTGGAGGTTTGGATGTACGGTAACGACCCGTTGGTGTTGTTAGTAAACAAATTTACACCGTCAGTAGAGTCCAACGTGGCGTCAATCGACTACTGCGAGGTAACGGGGTATGATATTACAGCGTTTATACGCTTAGAGTCGTTAGATATACATCGAGGAAAGGCGGCTGTGCTGTCGAAACTCGAATCCATCGTACAGAACCAGAAAGCGCTGAATTTCCAGTTTCACAAAAGCGTCAAATGGATTTACTGGACATCGACTCGCGGATAGTATCAGTAACAAAATTGTAAAACAAAATCGTCATGGCTTTTCAGCCGTCGCCTTATCAACAGGCAATATACAATGAGGTAGCTACTACAAACCACAATATCAATGTTAACGCTGTGGCTGGCAGTGGTAAGACTACCACTCTACTCGGTTGCTTGGAACGCATACCACGTGGAAAATCCATCATCTTCATGGCCTTCAACAATTCCATCGTGAAGGAATTGCAGGCCCGAAACCGCCGCCCGAATGTCGATATAATGACGTTACATTCCTACGGGTGGCGGTTGTTGCTACGCCGGTACGGCCGTACCGCCCAGATGAACCCGAATAAGTCCATAGCCAAGTTAGAAGTGGTGTTGAAACATCACGCCCGCGACGAGCAGGTACAGGAATTGTTGTTGAGGCGTAAAAAGGGATATCTGTTTTATTTAATTCCGAAGATAGTAGATTTGATGCGGACGTCGCTTTGCCGTCCTGAAATCGGCGAAATTGAGGCGTTGTGTGAGTATCACGATATCGACTGTGACCTGCTGGAAAAACAACTGGCGTTGGAAACGTTTGCCGAGGGAGCTGCCGACCATTCGCAGTTTGACTTTACCGATATGTTGTACGTCCCGGTGACGGACCCCAGTATTCGCTTCCGTAAGTATGAGGTGATAATGGTGGACGAGAGTCAGGACATGAGTCTTCTTCAACACGAGTTGATAAAACGCGCACTGGACCGCCGTTCACGATTGATAACCGTTGGCGACCCGCGTCAGGCTATATATGGTTTCGCAGGCGCCGACGCCAACAGTTATTCCCGGTTGGCCGAATTAAACGGCGAAAGCGTGGAAATGCCGTTATCGGTGTGCTATCGCTGTGGACGACGTATCGTCGAAGAAGCCGAAAAAATTGTTCCCTATATACGTCCCTACGAACGCGCTCACGAGGGCGAGGTCAGCGTCGGCTCTTTGAACGACATTGAGGACGGTGATTGGATAATATGCCGTAACCTGCGCCCGCTGGTGGAGGTTTACCTGTGGTTGTTGAAAAACAAGATTAAATCACGCGTTCGTGGCAAGGACATCGGCCGCAGTTTGGTGGATTTGGTATCCAAGACAGGAGCCCGTACTATCGACGAGTTGGAAAAGCTACTTTGGAAAGAAGCTGACAAACTGGCTCAGAAATTGCGTGCTAAGGGTTGGAAGAACCCTGATGCGTCGCCGAAGATGGACGAACTATTGGAGAAAATAGAAGTGTTACGCGCGTTGGCCGTTGAAGCCGATACGGTAGCAGAACTGCGTGAAATAATCGAGGGAATTTTTACCGACGACCTTGAGGGAATAATGTTGATGACTATCCACAAATCCAAGGGCCTTGAAAACGACAATGTGTTCTTTCTGGCTCCAGAGCTTATCCCGTCGCGCTTCGCTACACAGCCGTGGCAGTTGGAACAAGAATCTAACCTTAAATATGTAGCCATTACACGCGCAAAAAATTCACTAATATACGTTCCCTTAAAACAAGCAAGTTATGACATCAGCCAACCATTCAACGGAAGATATCCGATCCAAGGTACACGAGGATGAATTTAACAAGGCCGAGGACCGTATCGAGGACCGCGAAGAGGAAACAATCGAGCACCATCAGTCCCGTTACACACCACGCCAACGGACACGAGTCCCGTCGCCCAAAGAAATCGCCAACGTTTTTAAGAAATGAAAACTTTTTAACAACGATGAAAAATTTATACTACCTTTTGAAACGTAATACTGATGATGGGAAGCCCGCTTATCACCAGTGGCTCCGGTCGGGGTTGATAGGCCGAGGGCGCGGCTTTTCGGAATCGTCAGACCCCGACTTCGCGTTTCGCACCAAGGATCCTATCGAAATCCTGGTACATTACGAATACCTCCGCACGGAAATCCAGTCACCCTACGAATGGCAGTTGGTAGCCTACATGATGGACGAAGCTCAACGTTCGTGGGCTGATGAGAGTTCAACTTCTGAATACAAAAACGTACTTCCGGCCACCGAAAATATCGAGGTTTGGAAACGCCGTATGACCTACGATCCAGCTCTAATGGAGGTTTACACTGCCAAATTGGAAGAATTACGTAAAAACTACGCATAATGAAAACTGTTGAAAATTATGTAAATCGCGAATGGTATTATCGTGTCGATAACACCATCGCCCGAGTCTTTACCACGGGTTGTATGCCTGTAATGGAAACGCCAGGAGAAACGACGGAGAGTTCTGAAATGATGGTAGTCGTCAAGAACTTTCCTACATCCAAAAATTCGGTATTGATCCCCCTGGAAAAGTTCCGCGAACGTTGTCTGTGTCCTGCGACGCTGTTTTCTGGAGACCTCGTCGCCCGATTTAATCACGGCTCGATAGTGCAGATTTACAGGGTGACTGAAGAGGAATCAGGAGCGGCTCTTTCTTTTTCGATAAAATATAATTTGGTGCCGTTGAATTTCTACGACCTTACGCCAACGGGTGGCGAACCTGTGCCCAACGTAGATCCCATCGTTACCAGCGAAAATGTCATTACGGTATCGGGTGAAACAAAGACCATCACGGGTAGTTATTTTCAGTACATTACGGTTCGCCAGCTGGACATACTCAAGTACGACACTCTACGCGAAAACGTTCGGCGAATTGCCGTTAAAATCAGCGGTTTAATTAACAAGGACCGTTGGCGTGAGTACACCGCGGACCAGTTAGCTGCGTTGAAAGACACCGAGGCGCTTATCAAATCGGCCACCAAAATAATCAAGAAAGTAGATGGCGAAGAAGAGTAAAGCGCGGTTCTTCTGTGTAGGGAAGAGGTATCTGTTGCCTGTAGGCACGACGTTTGTCGTGGTAAAGATACGCCCTGAACAGAACGCAATGAACGTTCAATTCATCGGTCCTGATTGCTCCACTTCGGACGTCGAATCGGTTAATTTAGTAAACTACAAGAAAGCACTCCAACGAGGAGAAATTGAAGAAATCTAACTACCTATGAAATTTACACCTGAAAATATTGACGAACTGCCCGACGATGGCGTATTTGTGTTTGGTTCTAATACTGACGGTGGCCACTGCGGTGGTGTGGCTTACACGGCGATGAAACGTTTTGGCGCCATAAACGGTCAAGCTGAAGGTCCGCAGGGCCGAAGCTACGCCATCCCGATGATGGAGTACGTCGAGGTTGAAGAAGATTACACCAATCGCCCGTTGTACCGAAAGACACACGTTCCGTATAAAGCGTTGATAGATGCATGTGACCGCTTCATCCTCTACACCAGCCAACACCCCGAACAGACGTTCTACGTGACCAAAATCGGTTGCGGAATAGCAAGTTGGGAAGTGAAGGATGTGGCGCAGGCATTTGCCGTGGCATTAGGGTCGTCCTTGGTACCACTGCCTGATAATATCGTTTGGCCGCGTGAGTTCTACGAAATACTGGACAGCCGTGGCCTGGTTGGTTAGACACGCCGTGGAGGGTTACATCCTCACCGACCAGCACCCAATTAGGATTAAAGACCATCAGTTGTTCTTTAGCGAGGCCAAGTCCACTCACATAACACCTGAACAAGCTAATGTCTTGTTGGATGGCGCTACACTAAAGAACGGTGAATATGTCCAACTACGTTCGTCGTCGATGGTAGCTATCAAACCTGGATATTATACCGCCGATGCTGATGGTACGTTTCATTGGTTTGAACGCCGACCATCATACTACGACGGTCAATGGTACACCACCGATGGTCGTTCGGAATTGGTAGATAAACGTGTGTTGGAAGGACGTCTGCCGCGTATCCCAGCCCCAGACGATAAATACCCCTCACAATATGGCCCTAAACAAGCCTATACAGAGTCTTTGATTGGTACTGATGTATTACCTGCTATGGCTTCGGCAGAACTCTTGAAAAGGGGCTTGAAACCGCGAAAGCAATTAGGGTATTTATTACGTCGTGGACACCAATCAGGCACACTGCTCACCACCAATCAACCACGGGCGTTTGAAACCTTACGTTCACACCGTTATCAGCCAGCGTTTACATTGGAGGACGTGTTGATGGAACTGTTGACGTATGGACGTGTTCGCCTTGAATTGTTGGAGGACGGCCGTGTGTTGATAGAAATCGACCAGTCGAAGAATCTATATATCGATCGTAATATCGCCATGGCGTTATTTGGCGCCTTATTGTACGCTAATGCGATGTTACAAAAAGAAAGTGAGATATGGAAAAAGAAGCGATGAAATACTACGTCACAAGCGTTGGAACAAAAACCTACGACGATATATTCTCGTTGGCGTGGAAACGAATACAAGCCCTTAATGCCGCAAGGGCGTTTGTAAAGAGTGTTGGCGGCGTAAGCTATCGTCCAGCTAAATTTCTTTGGGCTGGTGGAATCAGTGCTGTTGAATTCACCACTACTCCACCGCCAGGATGGCAGCGAGATGGTTCACCGTTGGCCAATATGTATCGTCCCGACTTAACACCTGAGGGACGTGCGGTTTACGAACGTATTCAGCGCTTGCCGCGTGTGGGGTGTAACGAGGTTAACGCCTTGGTCGGTTATACGGACTATTTTGGCGGATGTCGTTTAAAGGTAGAAGCCAATATCAAAATCGTTGGCTCTAAATTAGGTTTCGCCGTATCAAATTGGATGGTGGAAACGGGACACGCCAAAATACCTGCTGACTGCACCGAGGTATCAAAAGAGGCATTTGCCGATCTCACAGGTCAGAATATACGGTTGATGTACAAGAATCGTAAGCGATGATAACACTCAAAAAGGGAGATCCAAGACGATACAAAAGGTCACAACGTAGAAAAGAATATCTCCAAAATCCAGTTTACAAGAAACGTTGTGAAATGTGTGGCGTGAAATTCTTGTTCACTAACGCCGAAATCACCCCTACGGGCATACGCTACGATAACGACTTTACAACGTGCCCCGAATGTGGCCAGCGCGTGGTTGTTAATCCTGAAGAATACATCCCGTATTGGTGTTGGCGGCTGTTCTACAAGAAAAGGTATAGTGATGAAATATGAAATCTATAAAACGCGCGACGGACTCCTGATTCCTGTTCTCTACCCAGAGGACGCGGGTCAGGCGTTTCGCTTAACGGTTCCCGACGCTGTGAAGGTCAGTGAGGGTATAGCACGTAACACTGTCGTTTACGGCATAGTTCCTACACGTATGCGCCGCCAACCGTTTCCCGTCCATAACAACATCTGGAAGGACCGTGAATTGCTTGGCGCTTTGAGTGGTGACCACAACCGTTGGGCATTTGTGGATTATCGTAATGAAGTGGCGCCAGCGCTATACCACAACGACGTTGATCGTTCATCGCAACCATCGTCAATAGTAGATGAATAGCGCCAACAGTTATTATTCCAACGACTCATATACAGTACAACGCAATGGAAAAAGACTTCAAGGACATATTAAACGCCCCGGTGCCTCCGGAAATCGTTGATACAGTGGCGTGGAAGAAATATCTGGTGATGAAAGAGTCGGCCACGTTGAAACGTATTCACGTGCTGGCTTCTGACGGTACGGAAATCAACCTTATGTGGTTTCCGCGTAAGCTACACGACACTATTAAGCACCTCTCTGCCAGCGAACGTGAAGAAATCCTGGAAATGTACACCGAACGCCGTAAGGTCCAGGTGACGGCCAACCGCCTCTTGGCCGTGGCACGGGGTTCGTTCGAATTGGCGCGTAAGCGTAAACAGGCCGAGCGCGAAGAACACAAATCGCTTCATATGAGCGACGTGACGCTGGTAGAGGATATAAAGGAACTCTTGGGGAAGATGTTCACCCCGCGGGAGGTAGTCCGTATATTGGCTGAAAGTCGTGAAATAGAGGTAGAACTGAACTACGTCCAGGACGTATTGAAGCGGTTTATTAACGATATTGAAAAACGTCGCGAGGAATTCCGTAACCGCGTCCAGGACGTGCGCCTGTACTCGAAGCGTCCGCGGTTGGAGGAACTCAGCTGGATGTACACCCAGATGAAAATGCGCTACAAGGCCCTCCGCTCGAACGACGCCTATAATTCGATGCTACGCACTCTGGAACAGATACGTAAAGAGGCTGAAGGTGACCAGATATTCATCAACGGCGCCATAGACGTCAACGTCGAAACAGAGATTCGCCTCCACATCCAGCAGACCATCTACAAATCGGTAAACCTAAAGGAGATAATCCTTGGCCGTGTGGCTGCGCGTATGAACTGGGACCTGGCTAAACTGGTAGCCGGGTTGCACAACTCGTATTACGCTAAATTTATGCCTACAAACGACGAATACGACCCCCAAGCTGAGATGGAGTACCCCTCGTCGATGAACTACGACTTCAACCGTATTCAGCACAACCACGCTGTTAATGGCATCGATGAGGTTGAGGACGTTAAGGCACAGCCCCTGACCGACGAAGAACGTACTTCCAGCGAAGCCATAAAACAGCTCTTCCTTCAGCGTATCGCCAAGCAGCGTGAGACCTTGGAAGGACCTAAACACCGAGCAGAGGCCGAGGTTGATTTTTGGCGTTCAAAGTTTAATAAAACGCCGGACGAGGACCACGAACTAACACGTGAAGAGGGACGCGTACCGCAACACAAATTCAACAAAAAACAAAAATCTAAATTCAAGAAGTGATGGAAATTCAAGAATTCAAGCAGCGCTGGAATGGCCAGCCCATCGAGCTCATTAGCAACGAGGAAGCGTGCGTGTTGGTAAATCTTCCGCGCGAACTGGAAGAGCGAGCAGCGTATGTCGTTCAAAAGGCTGAAGCCATCGGTTGGCAGGCTTCAAAGGTAGTGCCCGTGGCTGATAGGTTCTACGAGCGTACTCGTAACCTAATGTTCGTTGGCGACAGCATGGTAGGTGATTCTGTGACCACCGCCGTCATGCCGCGTTCGTTTAGCGAATTTCAGCACGATTTTGAAAACATGATGAGTACACTGCAGGCGCGTGTAGAAGTGTCGGATTACGTGATGGGGGCTATCCGTTCGCTGGGTTTTGACGTTCGCCCTGATACCGCGGTGGAGAAGATGACCGCGACAGAAATAGCTGCCGTAGCGTCGTCCCGCGAGACAGGTGTAGTTCCGGCGTTCGCCAACACGTCAGCAGCGGTGTATATCTCCCTTGACGAAAGAGACCGTAACGTGCGATTTGTGGCCGTGGCGGGAGCGGGGTGGTACAAGGTAACGTTCGCTGAGCGATAACGAAAATTCAAGAGCACTATGGACGACAAATCGACACTCTTAGCTGCGTTGATCTGCACGGCGATCATTCTGGTCGCAATGTGGTGGGAATACCGTCCGTCTTTCTTCTGGCTGCGGTATATTATAGGCTTGGAGAAAACCCATCCTGATGAAATGGAATGGGGTGAATTGGCGCGGCGCATTCGTAAGCGTGTTCAAAAAACGCAACACCATCAACACAAGTGCCTTTCAAATGGCATCATAGCCTTATACGGAGTAGAGTCCTCAGAAAATGGCGCGTGTCGTGACCGATTGGTGATGTACCCCAAACGCGGTTACAATCCTCACATTCCAATCGTTGTTATTGAATTTTCTAACGATGAAATTGCTGTTGCCTTGGTTGACGGTCTTGACCGCACGAGCGACGATAATTTTGATCCGTATCAGTGGATGATGGAGCAGATGAGCAACGACACATGTTACGAAATAGCCAAACGGGCTTATATCTGTGAACAAGAGAGTAGTCGTGGTAACGACGAACGCGTGAAAGTAAAGTACGAATATATCCAGTGGATAACACGTAAATTCATCTAACAACCGTTGTATTATCTGTGCCCCCGGTGGACCAACCCGTCCGCTGGGGGTTTCTGTTGGCGATTTACGAAATAATTCACTTTTCTTGGAAGATTTTTCGCGATTCTCTTTGAAGTCTTGGAGATTTACACTACCTTCGCTCTTGGAAAATGAAACTAAACTCTGTAAAAATGGACAAGAATCGTAAACAACTCGAAGAGCGTGCTGCTTGGGCGCTGTGTATTATCGTACTCGTTATCGTCTTTGGCGCTACGAATATAGCCTACTTGGGCTGGCGCTTTGAAAACTTTTGGAGTAAGACCGTGTGGCTTTCAGTGGCTGGCGTAATTACGTTGGCTGGTATAGCGGCTATCGTCAAAATTATCGAACGTCTCAACCGTAAATAGCCATGACCGCCGAAATGCTTATCGCTGCTGCGTATGCCGCTGGGTGGGACGCTGAAACGCCCAATGTTACCGGAGCTGAAGCCTATTTGGCCGACGCCGTAAGATTGTAGAACTTAAATCGTAAAACGAAATGAAATCCAAGACCCTTAAACAGTTCCTGGCCGAGAAACGTAAGGCCGACGCCCAGCGCCCTGAGGTCGTAATGAAGACCCTGGAAACGCTTACGAACGTAAAGGACGGCTCGTACTACGCTTCGGCCGTTATCATCAACATCACCGACCTCGAAGGAAACGTTCTGGCCGACGCGGCTATCAACGGCGAGCAGTTGGACGACCTTCGCGTTGCGCTCGTGGAGGCGTATCGCCAGACGCTGATGGCTAAAGAGCCTGTCTTGCGTTACAACCTCCGCAAAATGGAGGATATGATTAACGGCCTCAAACCTGCAGAATCTAAACAGCCTGAAAAATGAACCCCTTGTTTCGTATCGGCACCCGCGTAAAGGTAAAGACGTGGGACGAGATAGCCGCCTATACAGGCGTTGACTTTACCGAGGAAGAATTCCACACGCTGTACGGCGTGGTGTACGACGAAGCCAACGACGACCCTATTGGGTTGTTGGACGAAATGTACGACGCCGCTGGTAAGGGCGACGACACGTGCCTTATCGTTGGCGGCGATACCGAAGACGAATTTCCGACCTATCATCTTCGTAACCTACGTACAGGCCAGCTGATAGAACGCGAACCGCGTGCGCCGTACCAGTTCCGCGATTGGATGTTAAAACTGACGCGGTGATGACTAAGGACGAAATAATCCGTCAAATTGAGGATGTCCGTCGCCAACGCACCAAGACCGAACGTCAGTTGATAGCACGAAGACGCGGTTATCCGGTTCACAACGACGCCGAAGTAGAACTCGTGTTGGAAGAATACCATTACGAAGGTTCTTCGTCGCGTAGCGAGGATCGGCTGTTGGCCCTACTGAACGAAGAACGGGCTAAATACACCACCACCTTAACCTATCTGTGATATGGCTAATTTACGTGATAAACACGCTGTGCTGTGTGAGGGGAGTGAGGCTTTAAAGGAACTCGTAGAAAACTACGCCACTATGGATGTAGAAGCGTTTTGTGCTAAATGGGGATTGGCGATCTCTACAGTTCGTTCTACGGCATCGCGGAGGGGTTTACGCCGTCTTCGGGGGAAAGAGGCTAAAATCGGCACCGCCAACACGGATAGGGGCATTAAGCACCCCTCGTCGCCTAAGCCCGAACCCGAAACCCCGCTTGTACCAGCTTACGAACCGCCAAAGGGATATGATTCCGCCATCGTTACTTAAACAGCTGAGAGGTCGCCATTCACGCGCTTGGAGAACGCCCTCATCGCGTGCCGAACTCAACACGATGCCTGTACCGTATCCGTTCAGCGAAATCGCCGACGCACCCTACAATCGGGGGCTGGATAAAACGCCAGAAGAAACAGGTCGTGTTCTTCAACACACTAAAAACCGATAGTGATAGTGATGGATTACAAAGGACGCATATGTCGCCTGATAGTGGATGAACTGCCCGTTGACGCTTACGGTGTGCGAGTATTATCCACAGCGCGTGAGCTGTGGGCCAAGCAGGGTAAGGTTTGTGTTTCAACTGGCCGCGCTCTGGGTGATTCCTTCACGGTGGTACAGATTATCGGTGGTGAACCGATGAACTACCCTCAACGCGTTATTGACGTCATCACCGAACTCCGTTCCGCCAACGCCAACGTGCGTGTTAAACTCTTCACGGGGTTTCCTGACGTAGAGGGGTTGTTAAAAGTGGCGCCGCTGTGTGACGCTATCGCCGTAACCTTAACCAGCCCTGAGGACGAACACCATTTTCGTGCTGCGCGGTTAGGGTTCCGCGATTTTCGTACTACCCGGATGGAAGTACGTTACAACTCCGCTACCGGAGAAGATCCTACGGGTCGCGTATTTCCTCAATATTGGCGGCTGGTGGATATGGCTAAAGAAGGTGATTATCTGTTGGAATCTACTGCCTGGGTGATGAAATACGCCAACGGAACGTTGTTCAACTAAAATCTGATGAATGATATGAACGAAGAACGTAACTACGACGACCCACGACTCAGCGAAGAAATGCGTCATTACGGGTGTTACACCTTACCCAGTAGCGACCCTAAGCGTCCGCATGACGCTAAGATCTATCTAACACCCGAATTCCTGGCCAACACTAAGGGGTACGCATTCACGATGGATATGGGGTTTGGTAAAGAACGCTGTAATTCGTGGACACGCAACGCCAACGGTGTACTGGAGTTCCGCCAATTCCCTGACCGTCTGTTCTTGGATGAAGAGCCTGGCGAAGGTAAGTACACCGTTGAGGTGACGTTGACGTGTGAGTGTGGCGAACGAATTGCGCTAACTCACGACCAGGTGCGGATATTCATACGCGGAGCACTCGAACAACGCTACCTCCCCAAGGTGCTACTCCGCTGTCCTAAGTGTAACAAAATGCTGTTTAAACCATGACTATCACCGAAAAACGAACCGTTATTGCACGTTGGATTATGGCAGCGCGAAAAGACTATTTTGAAAAGTCGAAACACGTTTCGCCTCACAGCGGTCTGGGGATGTGTGTAGCGTTCCACGATACGGCGTGGCAGTCGGAAGAATTGACCCTTCAGCTGGCCGATATCTTGCGCGATGAGGGTAAGGGGTACGCCGTTAGACAATTTGTGTATGGAAAGCCGCTCTACAACCCTGTGTGGCTCCGTTTGGTGATACCAGAGTTTAACCCCGAATTTCTTGGCGGTACTCAAATAGACGGCGAGGACTATTGGTGGCCATGGCGCGAAATTGAACCGCGAATTCGTGCGTTTGATAAATTGATGGATGCTTATAAGAATTGAACGCGATGAAATTGTTGACGTATATACTGAGGTTGGTGGTCCGTGTGGTCGCCAACCTCCTTTATTTTATGGCTTGGTCGGTAGTATTGGCGTTATTGGCGATGACGTTATACGCCTTCTGGTGTTGATAGAACGAGGGTCTTGGAAAAATCTTCGTAAAAATAGAAAAATTTTTCAAGATTCTCTTGGCGGTTTGGAAAATTCGCCGTACCTTCGCTCTTGGAAAAGTTAAACTAAAACACTCGTAAACTATGAAAGCAACCGTTGAAACCATCCGCGAAATCGTGAAGGTCCTGACCTCCGAAGAACAGCAGCTCCTGAAAGATACCTTCTTGTTTGGAGCCTGGGGCGATACCGAAACTGAGTTCCTCAACGAAGAGGGTAAGGTAGAAAACCGTTGGCGCTTGGGGGTATTGTACCAACGACGCTCGCGAAGGTGGTCATTTCGCTGGGCGTGTGGTATCGACGATGTTCCGCTCAATTTACAAGAAACTCTGCACCGCTAACCGTAACCAGATTGGCGCTCACCTTTCGCACTGTAACGATTGGTGGGGTGATGGTAGCGGTGATATGTTGTTCGTTCGCTCGGCGTGGAATAAGGCGTGGATGGAGTGGGCCAAGGCGCCTATCCAGCCTGAAGAACCCAAGAACGAGGAATCGGCTGCTGACTACGTTCGCCGCATATCGGTTGGCGCACCTAAGCAATGGCTCTTCCAGTTTAACACCGAAGGCGGCGACTACCTTGGCCGTGTGATTATTTCGTCCGTCAAAATGCCGACCACACAGGAGGCCGTTGCGGAATTCGCTAAGACAGCTCCGCTGGCTGCCAAGCTGGTAGGGAAATATGGCGCTGAAATCATCACTGATAAGGAAGAGCGTCTGGGCGATGTCCCAGTGGGGAGTATAGTTTATTCCAACATCAATCGCCGTACCTACAAGATCGTAAAGCGCTGTAAGAATTACACGGAAGTTTTTTGCGTCGAAGAGTCGAACGATAATAATACTCGTATGATGAAAAACGACTACCTGGTGGTCGTAAAGAGGTGCGGCGAGGGTAAGGACCTATTTACCGGAGCGTTGGTGGACCGCGTTAAGGCAACCACCAACCAAGAACGCAACGACTACAATTTCTTGGTGGACTTCACCGACACAGACGAGGGCGTAGAAATGTCCATAAGTCGTACTGGTTCGGTTTGGAAATCGTCGGTATATACTCGTGAGCAGTTACGCCAGCTATCTGACGCCATCAACGCCTACCTCGCCAAATAAAATAGTCAAAACCGCAAAACCAAATAGCACGATGAAAACGTATCGTATCAACCAATTCAGAACCAAGGAGGCCGTCATGGACGCTATCATCGAGGTCTTCAAACGCCGCGAGGACTGGACCGAAGCTGAGGCCCGTCGTACCGGCATCAACCCCGAACCTACGTTCAAGGCTCAAAAGGCGTACGATCTGGCATTCCAGTCGATGGGTGGTAATTCGTTCCGGGTGGGTGAGTACCAGAAATCAAAGCGCGAAATGGTCAAATACCTGAACGATATGGAGTCGCTGTTCCGCGACGCTCGCCTGGAATGGTTCCGTTTCTACACCCAGCACTGCTATCTTTCCACCGACGCCGGAAAGAGCGAACACGAAGCCCTGCGTGAAAAGATTAACACCTATCACGCCGCCGTCGAGGAGTTAACGAATAATTTCTCCCGCGATTTGGTTGAGTTCCTGGAAAAGAACCGTAACTGCGCCGACTGGCGTGTGGCGCGGTATAGCGAGAACTCCGTAACGTTTGGGTTGGTGGACGCAGAAGGTAAAATCGACCAGCGCTCGACGCTGACTTTCCATATCTATCGTGGCGTTACCGGCAACGACGAACCCACGCTGGTGACGGCAGTCGAGAATCAAGGGCGGTTTTCGTGCGAAGAGGTGGGACCGCAGTTCGTCCGATATGCGTGGATGGGCCTACTGCTGTTGGACGACCGCCTAAAATCGCTTAAAGAGGCGATGGTAAGGTACGGGTCCGGCGTAAGACGGATGACGACTGCCATCAGCACCGCCAACGTTCAATTACGTGAACTCGGCTTGGAGGACTACGAAGCCCGCTTCGAAGAGTACGAACTTCAAAACTGGTAAGCCATGAAACCTGAGACCCGCGTAAATCTTTACATCGTCAATACCGACGCCAACAGCGACCTACGCGATATGGGCGACAACGAACGCTGTATAGTCGAAGAGCGACGGCTGATAATGGCACGTGAGCTGCTGCCCGATCCTAACATCTTCACCCACGTAATAATCCATGGCGAACGGCGAAACGCCATAGCGGTCAATAACATTACACACCGCGAGGCGACCGAGGCGTGGTATCGCGTAGGAGTGACGTTTGGCGACTTCAACCCCGATCGTCCGATGTTCGAGAAAGTGGAAATCGAAGTTTAACCCCTAATACAACGAATTATGGCACCTAATCGAGTAACCCGCGCCACGGCCATGGCTACGGCCCGTGACTACGCTAAAACCCATTCCAAGGAGGCTCTCCGCGTACAGGTAGCCCTGTATCGCGAGCAGGTAAAATCACTTAACCGCGCTAAGGCCAACGCCAGCGAAGAAGAAGTTCGTCGGTTGTGTGAGCGTATAGCCGACACCCGTGAACTGCTACGGGCATTCGAGAAGGAAGCCGCCCAATAACCGAAGTTAAACAAACCATTCAAAACATAGTACAACAAAATGGAAACAAACGTAATTACCACCGTGTTCAACGCCCAGGAGGCGTTACCTATCAACGACGAAGCGCGTATCACCAAGGCTCAGGTCCTGTTCCTGTACGCTGCGGCCAACGCTGCTGCCGACCGCCCGAGTATCATCCGTGTGGATGAGGGTCCGCTGCCTTTCACTGACGTAGCTGAGGCTGCTCCGCGTTACGGCGAAATTCGTCAGTGGCTGGGAACGTTCCTGGATAACAACCTGGTGTTTCGGGCGGTGATGCCTATCAGCGATGGCGCCACGGTCGTCAGCGAAATCAAGCGTTTGTCGCACGAATGTACCGACGCCGGATTGATGGAGTTCTGTCCTGACGACGACGCGCTTTACTTCACCGCCCTTGGCGCCAAGGCTATCGAAAAATACGGCCCGGTGCTGGACGAGGAGTGGCGCGTTATCGAGCGTACGATACTGGAGATCGTCAACGAACGTTACGGCCACTGCGGCATCGGTGTGGAGAAAATTGCTCAACACGTCCCCACTACCAATCCGCGCGAACTCTACGGTCAGTTCGTGTTGGTAGATCAGGACCTGATGGGCGCTACGTATCGCCGCACCGACGGTGTGCTATTGGTCAACGTGTTTGGCGTTGGTACGTTCCTGGTAGAGAAACTGGTCGCTTTCAACGTACCGCTGCTGGCCACGTTGGCTGATGAGGGTTGGCTCCGTACCAATCCTGACGGCATTCAACAAGAGTACCACGCACGTTTTCGTACTCAGTCGGAGGCTTTTCGTCGCGAACACGGTATCCCTGACCCTGACGAAGAGGAACAACCCACTTTCGCTCCCCAGGATAACCCCATGGCGGCGTTGGCTGCGATGTTAGGTCGTGAGCTGGGGTCCAAGGTAGGGCTGAAGCGTATTGACGTCCCCACCGATGGTAGCGATCCTACGGTGACGGACCTGGACGACAAGGTCGCTGATGCTGAAGCTGTGTTGAAAGCCGACGAAAAGCCTGTATCGTAACACATCGACGTTTCGCCTACTGAAGAGAGCCGCTCCTGATTGTTGGGGACGGCTCTCTTGCTCTTGAATTCTGTCGATAATCTGTTTCTGGTACACCTACCTCACCTGAGAGATTTTAGATCGTCAAATCGCCTAAAAACGATTGGCGTAAAAACTGCCGCTGAGGAGATGTTGTAAAACGATGTTTTGGCGATTTATTCCATTCTGTTGTAAATTTCGCCTTGTTGGAGATTTACAAAGCCTCTGTTGGCGCTTTTCTGTTGGCACCCCTTTCTTCCCCCTAATGGTTTCCCTCCTGCAACCTTCCTTTCCTTAACCCCCTATAATCCCCCTTTTCCGGTGTAAAGAGAAAAAAACACTTCTCTTTACACTTACCAGAGAGACTTTTCTTCTCCAGATAAATCTGTCGAAGACGTCTCTCTGGCGCGCACATGCGTGCGCTCGTACGCTTACGCGAGAGAGGACAGCCAAGAACGAAGAAACTACAGCACGCAAAATATCGCCAACGTTATTGAGTCTGTAAATCCTCAAAAATCGCAGAAATGGAACGCCAACGCCAAGAAATAGACAACATGGTCCAAGTCTTACAACGGTTAGTGCAAAAATACGGAAAGCGAATCATAAATCGCCAACTTGACGTACAGCAGCTGACTGTAAGTTCTCTCAACGGTTTTGAACTCACGCTCACCGATAAGCGCCAACAGCAAACGGCCAAAGTACAAACGGGAACCAAGCAATTTCGCCCCATCCTCACTGCTGCCCAGGCTCGTAAACTTACCACCTTGGCCCAGCGTCACCTGAACTACGAAATCGACGAAGACCTTTGGCTTGGCGAATGGATTTACGAAGTGGTGTTGGCTGACGTTGAGTTTGGAATCCAAAAAGCTGCCGCCAAAGGAAAACGCGAATTCTTCGAAGAAGACGCCAACGGCAATCGGTTGAAATACGTCGCTAAGCGGTTGAAGGAACAAGGTTACGAAGTAACGATAGACGAAGTTTACAAAACAGAAACTGTGGGCTTAGACCGTACGAGGAAATATTTTGCCTATTTCCGGATGATGGTCCAGTGGTAAAATCCTTAACACGATGAAACGCCTGATTCGTTGGATAATCAACTGGCTTTACGCCAAAGAAATCACCGCCTTGGTGCAAGAGGCGGTCGCGGACGAATTCGAAGCTACATGGCCTGAGGCATTTCGCCAGCGTCCTGAACGCAAATCGTCCATCATCCCTCAAGAAATTTGGGCTGCGGTAATACTCCACCTGCCAAATCACGCCGAAATCATCCACGCCAAGTGGGAAGACAACACGCATCACGTTTTGACGAAAACGGTGAATCTCGTCAATTTTACCTACATTCGCGAATTACAGCTTACGATGGATGCGTGTCGCGTTCGTTTGGAACCTGCTGAGCGGCGCGACGAGATATTCTGTGGCCGATATGCCCACCTGCTTCAGGTTCAAGTACGGTTACCAGGCCACTATAATTCCGTCAAGGCCGATTACACGTTGGAATTTTCGCTTATGCAATACCGTCTCCAAGGCCCTGATGTAGGCGGAGCGGTTCCGTATTGGCGCTGTAACACCCGACTTGATATTATTCACGCCTTTACCAGCGAAATGTTGGCAGGCATAGAACGAGGATTAAAACATTTTCAAGATGAGTGAATTCTTCCACACTGGACACTTCGATCCGCAGGACAATGAACCTACACGCACCGAGCGCTTGGAACGCCAAAAGCAGGAACAACGCTATTTGGGTTCATCCACGCTGCTTCCGGGAATGAGGTTATTTGAGTTCAACTATAAGACCGGAGAATGTAGGGAGATTGACACCACAACAACACTGGAGTTAGATGTCGCCACCGGGAAACCGACTGCGCGTCGTGCTGTTAAGGTTCAATACAACCCCGACTGTGTTTACTTACAGGCCATCAACAACCGTAATGCCATTCGTAAGTTGGTGAAGGCCGGATACGTCAGAATGGTGAAACAAGATGGTAAAGGTCCGCACGTCGAAAATTGACGAAAAACAGCCGCCTGAAAAGGCCCATAAGATACCTCGCGGCGCCAATGGCCTGCCGCTATTTGGTGATAAGCCCGCGACGGTAAAGGCACGGCCGTATGACGCCGAACGCAACGCCGACGATGGTCCAGATTACGATATGTCGTTAACCGACTTCCTGGGCCAGGTTGAAGAACTGCAGAAGAAAAAGCGTTTAAATGGCGTTTTCATTGAGTTAGGCGATGTCGTGGTCCCGTGGTACGTCATCCGGTCGATAGTCCGTTCAGACCGATATAACGACTCACAACAACGATATGAATACGGCATCGTCCTTAACCACGACACTATGGCTACGGAAGGTGATAATTTCTCCGAATGGTGGGCAACGCCCGAAGCCCGCGACGCCGCTTGGGATTCGTTACGTTCACAGCTGGTAGAATTAGGAATCACCATCGCTTCGACAAAGGTTTAACAAACCCCATATTTATCAACAATCAAAATTATCGTACAATGAAAGTGCAAGATTTTTACGGTGTCCTGGCTGCCAAAGCTGGCACCACCAAGGCTCAGGCGATTGCTTTCGTCCGTGCCCTGGAAGAGGTTCTCACCGAGGAGGTTCGTGACAAGGGCGAAACCATCGCCATCGGTAAGGTAGGAAAGTTCGTCCCCAAGGACCAACCGTCACGCATGGCGCGTAACCCGCAGACGGGCGTTACGGCTCCCACCGACCCCTACAAGACTATCCAGTTCCGTCCGGCGTACAGTTTTCGCGCCTACGGCAAAAAGGCTAAGAAATAGCCCGTAACTGGTAGCACAGTTCGCTTTCGTACGTCCGCCAGGGATGTGGTTGCCCCTGGCGGATTTTTAGTTACTTTCGCTTAAACGTTATAGTATCTGAAACGAGGAAACGCCGCTTAACGCCAAGCAATGAAGAGTTAGGTTTTCAGCGAGTGTAGTTTCTTTTCCGACCGCGGTGTTTCCTCTACTTTAGCCAGAAGAGGGGGCTGTTGAGTCAAAGAGTGACCACGAATTACTCTACACAGTGTCCGTCCCGACGCCCAGTCGGCTGGCACCAATACCTCAAGGCTGGTGGGGTTAAGTCAGGTCTCGGAACGTATAAGTCCTGACACCAGTAACCAAATTGTCTCCAAGGCAGCAACGCAGACTTCCTCCATAGCGAGCGCCGGAGCGGAGGAGACAGACTCTACAAGGGGAAGAGTATAAGCGATACATCGCGTCCCCTAACTGACCTGTGGTGTAATGGTAACACATCAGATTTTGATTCTGCTGTCGGAGGTTCGAATCCTTCCAGGTCAACAAGAAGCCTCCAATTAAAACCGCGTGCGGCAGACGCGGCCCGAAAGTCCATGGGTGAGGAGGCTTTTTAAGAAATTTCGTTCGTCGTAAAATCGTAAAAAATATGGGAAATTTATTGAAGGCTTTGGTGGTAGCGTTTTTGATTATGTCGTTGCCGATTTTTGTCGTAACTTATGTAGTCTTTGACTCGTATAGAGAACGCGACGAAAAGATAACCATTGTGCCGGGCAAGACCTACATCCAGCAGGAAACACTTGGCAGGACGGGTCGCGTAAAGGTTGTGCGCACTACCCGTTATTGCTGGAATAAATGCGTCATGGAAACTTCCATCGACACCGTTAAGGTGAGTGATAACGACGCCGCCGATGCCGCTTATATCAACCACGCGGCAGGAATTTCTGGCTGGTAAAATCAACGAAAGTTTTCTTCATCACAACTATAAGGATGAAAAAGACTAATTAAATGAAGATTGGAATAATATACAAATTAACCATTTTAGCTAAATACAAGTTCTACAATCAGCGGCCATTTTATGTCGGTCAACACTGGGGAATAGAAGACTTCAACTCGTATTTCGGCGGAGGAACAATTTGGAACGATTTTCTGAATGCCGTCAAAAAGGATTATCCGCTTCACTGGAAAAAGTTTGTTCGGCGTGAAATTTTATACCAAGGCGCGTGTGACCAACGTGTTTTGGACTTTCTCGAACAGTATTACATAAAGCGCGAAATGGCGCATTATACCGAAGAGAAAGGCGGTTGCAACGTTTTACGTGGTACGGCTAATGCGTTTGGCGCCGGGAGTCCGATGAAGGACGAAAATTGCAAAAGAAAGCAGGCTGAATCGTTGAAAAAGTATTATGATGAATACGGACACCCGTGTTTAGGCAAAAGGGCAACTCCCGAACTGCGTAAACGGTTGAGTGAAGCGCATCGAGGCAAGAAACTTTCGCCAGAAACGGTTGAAAAGATACGTAAAGCCAACGCCGGAAAGAAACGAACGCCTGAATTTTGTGAGTTGATGCGTGAAATGTGGCGTAAACGGAAAGAAGCGGGTTACGTGCCTAAGAATAAAGGGCGAAAAGTCCCCAGAGAAATAGTTGAAAAACGAGCCGCAGGGGTGCGTAAATATTATGCTGAACACGCTTCATCGTTTTTAGGTAAACACCATACCGAGGCCGCAAGGTTAAAAATTAGTGAAGCGCGCAAAGGTAAGAAATTACCGCCTTTTTCAGCTGAAACGAAATTAAAGATGAGCCAATCAGCCAAAAAGGCGTGGGCAATTAGAAAACAACAAAATAATTACAATGCGTCGTTCGAATTATCTTGTAATGGACACTGAAACCGGAGGTTTGGACCCCACACAGAACCCCATAACGTCGTTTGCAGCCGTTGTGTTAGACTTTAACACCCTGAAAGAGGTAGATCGCTGGGAGACTTACGTGAAGCCCTATAACGATCTCCAAATAACGAAGGAATCCATCCAAAAGACGATGGTGAATATGGCGGAGGTGAACCGCGGTATGGAGTTGAATGCGTTTATTGACGCGTTTATGCGGTTTTGTGCCCAGAATTTTGCTGACACTAAGGGCAAGGACCAGCGGCGGTTGGTAGCCGTGGGTCACAACGTGATGTTCGACGTGGGGATGTTGGAAGCGGCGTTCTACTATTCCGTACACGGTAAAAAGCAGAGCCTGTTTAACTACATCCAGGATCAGACGTTGGATACAATGTATCTCTCCAAAATGATGTACGGTCTTACGGGCGACGAGAAAATGACTCTTGGCGCCACGTGTGATCGTGCAGGAATTGTACTTACCGATGCCCACGGCGCGATGAACGACGTGGAAGCCACGGCCGAGTATTTTCGCTACTGCGTGCGGCGGTTACGCGCCACGGGCGATATGTCATCCGCCACCGAGAAAAAGTCTCGCCGTCGCGGGAATGAGTTCTTCGAGTTTAAGTGCGCCAAATAAAATAGCCAACGTTATACAGTGTGTCTAACAACAAAAACTGTACAACGAAAATGAACAAGCAACAATTTATTCAACGTGTTAAGGCGTCAATCACCGAAGTCTTGGAGCGTTCACGCGATAAGTGGGTGAGTGTAATGGAGCCCGGGGCGTCGTTTGGCGCCATATTAGTTGCCAACGGCGTCAACAAGAAATACGCACCGCAGCTTTTAGAAGTGTTGACGGCTAACGGATTGATTGAACGCGATGGTCGCAGAACGGGAATTCGCTACCGCTACCAGCCGCAAGACGGCGTGACACCCGATATTGATAAGTTGGCTGAAAAGACGTATGAAACCGCTCGCGCGTATCATGACGCTTATCGTCCTGCGGGAGGTCCTAAACGTGTAACCCCCCCGCGGGACGTCAACCAGAACGGAAAGGCCACACGCCTCAAGGGTAATCTGCTGCCTAATATCGGTGATTCGCGCTATATACTGTTGGTTAACGCGGGGGTTGCCGAGATTATCGAGGTCAAGGTCGTTGGTATTATTCGCGACCCTGAAGATGGGCGGTATGCGTTTCACGTGGTATATCGCCTACCGGAATCTGAAGAGCTGAAATACATGGCGAGGTTGTCACTGCACGACCTTTACGTCCGACCTGAAGACGTGTGCGCACATTTGACGCAGACGATGGTACGTTTCCACGGCGAGTTGTTTCCAACTATAAAACGAGAAACCGTAAAACAAAATGGCAGATAACACACGCGTTGCTCAAACACCCGAGGAGGTAGAAGCAGCAAAACAGTACATCGAAAAGGACGAAAACCGCCAATTGGCCTTTTCCAAAGCACTCGAATTGCTTCGTATTTTGTGCAAAGACGCTTTGGAACGAGAGATGATAGCCCAGCACACTTTCACTCGTACAGAGGTTGTGAAGAAAACGACGCTTTCGCATCGTAAAGCGTTGGACCTGTTGGAGACGCTTCAGACGTTCGGTTACGTCGATATAATGGACGCCAACAAGACAAAATTTTGCTTCGCTTTTAACGCCGAAGACCGTGCAGCGGTCCATAAGGCTAAGATTATACAGCTGACTACGCTGCTTGGGGCAGCCATTGAGAGTTACAACTCCGTGCTCTTGAAAGAATACCCCGAAGAGGCGTACCAGCGCGAGACCCTGGAAATGGAGCGTTACATCTCTAAGGCGTTGAATTTGAAGAAGTGAGTTTTGTTGTAGGCCCGGTAACACCCAGAGGGAATCGAGACCCCTTTGGGTGTTGCTATTAATATCGAATCTATGATACCTCAGATTACGGCACCCTCGGTTACACACCGTTTGGCTTGCTTAGACCTCGTTGATGAAATAATCGAGGGTATGGATGAGCGCGCCCTGAACGAGATGATGAATGGCGATATACACGACGTTGATACGATATTCGATGCTCTGATGGAAGACACGTATCGTATTATGTACACGGGCGACGTGTCGATTGACTTCAAACCCCGCTACGAAGAGAACGTCTCGGCCGTGGTGGAAGACACCTTGCGGTGTGCCAATTTGACGTATTTCATCACCTCCGTCATCCCTGACTTCCAGCTGTCGTGGCACCACCTGGAATGGGGCGAGTTAGTACACCAACACAAGAAATTGTGTGTCAACGCTGCACGTGACCATGGGAAATGCGAGGCCGTTGGCACCCCCGTCAGAATGTACGACGGAACTATCAAAAAGGTCGAAGACGTGGCGGTTGGCGACCTGTTGATGGGGATTGACTCTAAGCCGCGTCGCGTGGTTGCTACACGTCGCGGTCACGACTCGATGATGTACCGTATAGACCAGTCGCGCGGTGATAGCTACATCGTCAATTCGCGCCACATTTGTACGCTGATCGAGAAGGATCGTAACGGCTCCATCGCTACGGCGTCGAAGCGGATAGTGGATATTGATATTCCAACGCTCTTGAGTAAGACCCCGAACAGGGTGAAGGAACGCTACCGCGGTTTCAAGGTGGCGGTGCAGTACCCCGCGCGACCTGTGGAAATAGAACCGTATTCGTTTGGATACAACGCGCGTTCGAACAGCCGCATTCCGGAGCAGTACTTAGTCAACAGCGAGGAGGTCCGTCTCCAGGTGTTGGCTGGGTTGATTGACTCCGACGGTAACTACTGGCAGGGCGGCTATCACTTCAGTAATACGAACTACCAGCTGGTGTGTGATGTGAAGAACCTGGCTGACAGCCTCGGCTTCTGTACCCGAATGGGTGGCGGAACGCGGTATTGTAAGGTATTAGGCCGTGACTATTCGTCGTGGTGTGTAACTATTTCTGGCGAATTGGACCGCGTTCCAGTTAAGATCGCCCGTAAAAAGGTCCAAACCGACTGGTTCACCAAGACGTCACACAAGGACTGGGGAACTATCGACGGCGTGCACCCTACGGTGGTATCGTCGTTGAAGATTACGTCTGTCGGTGAGGGGGACTACATATCTATCACCACCGACGGCGACCACCGCTTCGTGCTGGGCGACGGTACGGTTACGCACAACTCGTTCTATTTCTCCAACGCCTACGCCGCGTGGCAATTATACCGCTACAAGAAGCCGTCAACCACCCGTTACTCTAAACGCCCCACGGCAGCTTCGTCGAATCGTGGGTTTTTGTTTTCGTTCTCGTTACAACAGAGCGTTGACCTTTTGGAGATTCTGAAAGGCACTATCGAGGAAAACGAGATATTGAAGGAGCGGCTGTTCCCTCAGTCCACGGCTAACAACTGGTCGGCTACCAATATCGTGTGTCGTAATGGAGCACGTTTGACGGGAAAGGGCTTTGGCTCTTCGGTGCGCGGTGCTCACCCGTATTGGATTATCGTCGATGACGGCCTGAAGGACAACGTCATCTACTCCAGTCTCCAGCGAAATAAGTCCACCGACTATTTCCACTCCGTGATTATGAACATGCTCGTACCCGGTGGCCAGATTATCGTCGTCGGTACGCCGTTCCACGCCGAGGACCTTTATGGCGACCTGAAGACCAAGAACGGTTGGTTCGTTATCGAGTATCCGGCCATCTTCCCTGACGGACGAATTCTTTGGCCCCAGCGTTGGTCGTTTAAGGACCTGATGGATAAAAAGGAGACTCAGGGTTCAATCATCTTTTCGCGAGAGAACCTTTGCCGCCCGATTACCAACGAGTCGTCAATCTTCCCGATGGAAATCCTCACGCGTTCGCTACTGCGGATGGAAAATTACACGTTGGTTGATTCGCGCGAAGAATTCCCCATTAAGTTCTCTAAAGTGGTTGTCGGGTGCGACTTCGCTATTTCAGCCAACGTCGGCGCCGACTACGCCGTATTCAGCGTGTGGGGTATTGACGAATTGACCGACGAACGCTGGCTGTTGCATCTCTACCGCGAAAAAGGTGTTAAGTTCTTCGAACAGATGAACGTTCTACGCCGTATCAACTCCCGCTTCCGGCCTGACCTTATCGTGATGGAGAATAACACATTCCAACAGATATTCGTCGAGACAGCCGACACCGAGGGTATGCCCGTTATTGGTCACACTACGGGAATTGATAAGTACGACCTGAAGACCGGATGGCCGCACCTTTCGACGTTGTTCGAGCGCGGCAAAATCCACATCCCGATAGGTAACGTTTATTCTCAGCAGGTCAAGGACCTCATCTTCCAAGACCTCGGTTCCGTTGCCTTTACCGAAAAAGGGCTGGAGAGTGTCGGTAGTCACGATGATATTTCGTCGTCGTTTTGGCTGGCCGACTTGGCGGCGTCGCGTATGACTACCGGATTTAAATTCGATATGTTAGGTTAGCGCCATCGTTTTAAGTGATATGAAAACTCTGATAGCACTATTCACCCGTGGTCGTATTGACCGCCAGAAAACCCTCCAGCGCCTAACGCCTGAGGCCCGTCGCCGCGTAACGGTATTCTGTCACCCTGGCGAATTGGCCGCTCACCAACGCAACTGGGGCGGTAAGGTTGCCGCCATCGAGGAATACAGTACGGTATGTCGCGGTGTAGGCGACATACGAGACTACATTGTTGTAGAGGCCGCTGATAGGGGATTTGGCGGAGTCTTTTTCTTAGACGATAACGTGTCTTTCTCACTGCGTTTAGACGATGCCAAGACCCCTGTAGTGGTAAACAACGACAATTTCACCGTCGAGGCCCAGGAATACATCTATTCGATGATGTTTGACTGGGTAGCGGAGCAGTTGGACACCTACGCCGTGGCGGCTCTTTCGTATAGGCCGTTCAACCGCGATAAGACCCACAACGTACAAATTAACGGGCGGTTCTTCTCCATTTGGGGGCTGAATATTGAGCAATATCTGAGCCAGCCTGTTAGGTTCAGTGATTGGCCTATAAAGGAGGATTTTGCCTTGGCTTGTGGCCTGCGTCGTGCTGGGTTGGATAACGTGGTTTCGTATCAGTATTCGTTCGATAAAATGACAGGAGCCAACGCTGCTGGCGGTTGTTCCGTGTACCGAACTATCGAGAACTCCAACGCCGAGTCACAACGTTTAAGGGAAGAGTTCCCCGAATACATCACACTCCGCACCAAGAAGTGTACTAATTGGGGCGGTGAGATGAAGGATCGCGAAATGATAGAAGTCAAATTACACTTAAAAGGATACAAGAAATGACCGTAAAATTCAAGAAAGTACACCCTGAAGCCGTACTGCCGACGTATGCTCATCCCGATGGTGAGGATAACGGCCTGGACCTCGTGGCAGTGACCGTAAAGGAAACCGAAGATTACATCGAATACGATACCGGCATCGCCGTCGAAATTCCCAAGGGGTATTGCGGGTTGCTGGTCCCGAATTCGCGTTGTTCAAAAATGGACCTGGTGATGTGTAATGCTCCAGGGGTTATCGACCCTGGCTACCGCGGCACGATGCGTGCTCGTTACAAGAAGACGTGGCATTTGCCTACGCTGGTTCACAGGTTCTTCAAGAGCGTTTGTGGATTACTTTCCAACGTCTTCGGTGAGGTTGCGGGGATGAAGCCTCAAAACGTGAATCTGAGCACCAAGGAATTTAAGGCAGGAGACGTTGTAGCCCAGTTGGTCATCGTCCCTGCGCCGTATATTGAAGTGGAGGAAACCGACACGCTGACGCCTTCGATGCGCGACGCCGGAGGGTTCGGTTCAACGATTAAATAGCCATGAAAACGATTCTCTTACATAACCCCGCCAAACAGGATAACGTCGAAGCGATGGCTGACGCGTTAGTAGAGTCGATGCGTTACGCCAATAACGCGGTTGATTATCCTGATATTTCCAAGGCCAGACCCGATGACGGCGTTCCGGCTGAGTGGTTCTACAAGGCATACGTCGGTACGGCTCCCACGTCGGAACTCACGGCCATTCTCCAGTACACGCAGCAGCGGATGCTCTTCGACGAAATTGGCGAAACGTTCCTCGGCATCGCCCTTACTGAGATGAAGCACTACGACCGATTAGGCGACTTCATTAACCACATCGGGGGTAACGTATCACAACCTGCATTTTCGGCAGCCAAAGTGGACATTACGACTAAAAGCGCAGCCGAAGCTGTTCAGATTAATATCGTCGCCGAAGAAGACACAATTTCTGCGTATGAAAAACTCAGTCAGCGTATTCAAGCCAACAACCCTACGCCGACTGTAACTTCCGCGTTGGCTATCCAACTCATTAATAAGATCGTTGCCGACGAACACGTGCACGTCCGTTTGTTGGTGGAGTTGGCACGCTCTCTCGGCGAGGAAGATACTACGTTATGAAAGCCGATTGTCGGAAATATACCTTGTTACTGTTAGCCGCTGTAAAGCGAATCGAAGCTGAACGCCCAGGTGTCATAGCCTGGGCGTCTCGCCAAGAGCGGTGGTGGGAGTTGTGCGTTAGTGATTATGATTTTTACCGCAGTGAGGAATTCGCGCGCATAAAGGAGACGTATCGCCGTGCGTTAGCGTGTGCAGGTGGCGGTAAGCTGATATTCTGCTACGCCAAACCTGATGCCGAACGGTTGTACGAATTGGAGTTGAAAGGTAATTTGGTGATGGATTGTTGAAAATTTTTTCAAATTCTCTTGGAGAATCCGATTTTTCGCCGTACCTTCGCTCTTGGAAAGGAATCGTAAAACAAAATTGGTTATGGAAACTACACAGGACATCAACTCAATTCTCTCGAAACTGAAGAAACTGCAGCGGCTCTACGAAGGAGCAAAAGCCATCAACTCCGAAGCTGAAGCTGCCAACGCCGCTGCTAAAATTCAGAATCTCCTCACCCAGTACAATCTTTCGATGGCCGACTTGGACGCAGTGGCCGATAACGAGCAGGCGACTAACGTTGTTGAGGAAAAACTCGGCGACAGCTGGTCCCGTAAGTGTGGCGGATTCTGGGATCAATTCCTGCTGTACGGAATTTGTAAGTACAATTTCTGCTACGCGATAGTTAGCAAACGTCGCGAGTGCCGCGTAAACCGTAACGGCAAGGAGGTGTGTGAAATGCGTCAAAAGTATGTCGTTATTGGCGAGCCGCATAATATCGAGGTCGTAAAATGGCTGTTTGACGTGTTGGCGAGCCAGTTGTACCGTTTGGCACTGAAACGTTACGAGGAGTACCGCAATGACGATTCGCAGGCGCTGATGCGGGTATTTACGGGCGAAAAGCGGATGCACCGCGGTACGTTCTTGAGGTCGTATTTGGCCGGGGCAGCTAAAGGCGTTCAGAATCGTCTTAAAGAAGAGCGTGATCGCGAACTCCAGGCTCAGGTACAAGTGAACGCGCTGGTGCTGCGTACGGACCAGAAATTGAACGACTACGTGGCTGAGAATTACAAGAATTTACGCTCCGCCCGCCCAGGGTATATTGGCAGTAGCCACGCTATGTCGATGGGTTTTGAGGATGGTCGCAAGGTTAATATAACCCGCGGCGGTATCGCTGCTTCGAATACCAACCCTAACCAGATAGCGCAATGAAAATAAACCTCGTATTTGACGGGAATTTCCTGTACCATCTGTCGTTCTCGATATTTTCGACGTACTACCGCAACGAAGATCTCTGTGAGGTCTTGGACGACCGCGAAAAGCGCCAGGTTCTGATACGTAAATGCGTGATGAACCTGTGCGCTGCGGTGCGGCGATTTGGCGATGACGTAAACCGCGTGGTGGTAGTCATCGACTCTCATTCGTGGCGACGTGAGGTGTACGAAGACTACAAATACGCCCTCACGCGTGTGAAGGAACCGTGGAGCGACGCATTTGTAGAGGTTCTTGGTGAGTTTGAAGCGCTGCTGCGTAAACGCGGGTTAATTGTCACACGTGTGCCAGGTGCTGAAGGTGACGATCTGATGATGTTGTGGGCTTTCGCGCTGGATGAACTCCCCGATGAAGAAACCGTAATACTCACGGCCGATAGCGATATTCGGCAGTTGATAACGCCAACGGTTTCGGTCTTCAACTACAACTCCAAGTTCATGAAATTCTACGTCTTTCCAGGGAAAGAGGGTTTTTGGAATGAACACTTGGACGCTGACATCCAGGTACTCACGACCGAAGCGTTGGAGGTTCTGCTCTATAAGGTGCTGATGGGTGATAAGTCGGATAATATCCCCAAGGTGCGTCGTGGATTTGGCGATAAGGCATTTAACCGTTTTATAGAGTCGTTGAAAGGAGAACTGAATGGGTGTCTTCCGTCGCCGACTACATTCCAGGGGTATAGTTCTACGAAGATGGCGTTGTGGATTCAATCCAAGTTCGAGAAATTTCTTGGAATGCCGCTGAGTACTGAAGAAATAGGGCAGATTTTGTTCAACGTCCAGTTAACGTGGCTGTCTCCGTCGGTGTATGGGTCGCGTCAGGAAGAATTATTGATAACGATGGCTGAGGAAGTAGCCAACACGAAGGATTCGTACAACTATAAAAAGGCGTACACACTTGAAGACTTCTACGGAATGTTAATAAAGTAACTAACCAAGATAAGACGCTATGAAAAAGTGGATGTGGATTCTGATTATCGCAGTGGCCTTGACGATTGCTGCGGTGATTTACGCCCATGAGGCAAAGATTATTCACACGTTGGTGGCTATCTTCTCGTTTGTAGCGGGGGCGGTAGCACACTGGGCGTGGGGCAAATACGTGGCCGCCAAGGCCGTTAAATAGGAGAACGGCGATGGAGAACATTTGTGACATTATTCTTGGCGCCCGAGCTCAACGCCAAGAGCACATGCTGAAGGGGTTTGCCCCGGTAGCTGACGAAACCGAGAGCGATAAGGTAGAAAAGGCCGACAACGTCTTCGAGAAAATGGCCAACGCCATCGAGAAGTCTTGTTCCAACGATGCCGAAGAAGCACTCCAGGCTGAAATCGAAAAGTCGGACATCATGAACGCCATCAGCGGTTACGATTCCAACATCAAGTTTGGTAAACTGGGTAAAGAAATCAAGGCCAAACTCAAGGCCGAGATCCTTCCGCCGCTTAACGCCAAACTGCAGGTGCTTTCGGCCGAAATCGAAAGCAAACTCAAGGAGTGTGGCGGCGTACCTACCGAAAGCGTTCCCGCGTGGTGGACGGCCGAAATCAAGATGGAGTTGCCGTTCCGTATCTTCAGCTGGCAAGACCGTGATTGCAGCCCCGGTCCTCAACTGGCCGGCACGCTTGTCGGCGAGGAAAAAGAGAACCCGGTTACTCCCGAAATGTGCCGTTGCCGCGAGGAGTACAACGAAAAGGTACGCGAATACGCCAATGTGGCTACCGACATCAAGGCGTGTGAAATTCTCGAGACCAATCTTTCCGACAACGAACGCTATCAGCTGTCGCCTCGCCAGCTGACGATGTTCGGGTTTTAGTTTCTTTTTCTGTTTCCATTTTGTAGGTAGTTATGACAGCGGCCCCGATTCGTAAGTGTTTCGGGGCCAAAGTTTTTAACTGTATGAACGCATGGAGATATTTCAAAATAGGTGACATCGTGACAGACCCCGAAGTGTGGGGCCGGACGACTTTTGTAATACGCTCGTTTCACGGCAACGACTACTGCCCATTAATCGCTGCAGAGTCCCTCAAACCGATTCGAGGTAAACGCATAAGAGTAAACCTCGGCGTGCCTGAAACGCGACTTGTAAATGCCCCCAAACGTCCGTTGATGAAGATTACGGATGCTGTGTTACGGCATTTGGTAGGGAAAAGCACGGAGGCGCGGCGTGAATTGTTGATTAGAACTTATCGTAAGCAAAATGGCGAAATTTGATCACTATCCTTGGGGTGATAAATTACCTGACGCCACACTTGACGTCAGTGAGGAACACTATCACGAGTTCTTCCGCACGATGTTTGAGCGCCAAATGATATGGAAGCGGCGGTTCCTGGATCAGAAGCCACGTCCGTGGACTGATGATCCTATATTACGCGATTACAAATTCACCAATGTATATCGTGAACTGGATCACAATTCACAGTGGCAGATACGCAATATCCTACTGGACGACGAACTGACACTGACGAATCTGGTTTGGAAGATGATGGTGTTCCGGTATTTCAACAACCCATCGACGTTTGAATACGCTCGCGAAAAGTACGGTTGGGAAGCGGGCATTCCGGATTATAACCAATACGACGAGGACCGCTTTGCGGAAATGATAACATCGTACCGCGCTACAGGCAACAACCCCTACACCACGGCTTACCTCATCAATTCGATGGCCACGCCTGGAAAACCGCGCGACTACTGCTACACGCATTTGGTTGTGCCTACGCTTCATCGTAAATTAGGCAAACTGATGCGGACGGTGTTGACAGCTACCAACCCTGGTCAGATTATCAAATTCCTTCAGGAGCTACCTTCGTCGGCGACATTTATCGCTCATGAATTCTATCAAGATTTCACCTACATACCGCGCTATACCTATCGCCGTTTCATGCGCTTTACCCAGGATGACTACACTAATGCGGGCCCTGGTGCGTCTATAGGATTGCGGTTAGTGTTTCCGTCGTTGAAGCGTCAAATTGACGGTATATATCGCCTGCGTGATGAGGCACAGGCAGCGTTATCTTCGTTTGGCGATTTTCCGTACCTACACTGGCACAAACTGGAATCGGGGTACTACGTTACGCCGTCAGGCGAGATATCGCTTCACCAGGTAGAAATGTGGCTATGTGAGTATCAAAAGTACTGGAAAATGAAGATTGGCGAGGGTAAACAACGCTCTACATTTGAACCGAGAACTTGTAAATTGATAGGCAAATGATAACCTTTCACACACCGTTGGAAACGGGCGATTTTATGGGCATCAACTTTCAGATTTTGGCTGATGATCTTTCGACAAGTGCCGCACGATTAGTAGTCGTCGGCACTTTCATATCACCCCTTACCACCGAGGAAAAAGCGCGTTTTCAACGCCTCGTTGTTGATATACGTCACGACGGCGAATGGAATGGCTCGTACGACGATCAAACGGATTATTACACGTGGAACGGCCACCAGGTAGCGGTATGGGGCGATCTTCTCCATCAGGCATTGATAATTCGTAAAACGGCGCGGAACGACATTTTGAAACTGTTGTGTTGATACCAATTATAGGTAAACAAATCTCGTGAAAACAATTATGTCCGGTGTGAAAGAAAGATTGGAATCGGTGGAACGTGCCATGCAGGCTTTGACGATACGCAAATCGCTGTTGTTAGAGCGTGCGATGCGCAGCGAGAGCCCGTCTGATATACTCAAGGCCGCTGAAATATTCAACCAGCAATCCAAGCCTGCTAACGTTGCCCCGAAGGCATATCTGATCGACCCTCTGGAGTTCAACTCGTTTTTAGGATATAAGGATAAGCCGTTTTCGCTTTCGTACGAAACGTTACGCCGGATGAGTCGCACCCCCATTATTAATTCGATTATCAAGACCCGTAAAAACCAGATAGCTGACTTCGCCGAACCGCAGGCCGACCGCTATTCAACGGGATTTGTTATTCGACGCAAGCCTAAGTTCGGCCAAGAGCAGAAGATGGACACGCAGGACCGCAAAATTGCGTCTTCCATCACCGACTTCATCCTCAACTGTGGCGATACCGCTACGTGGGACGGCGACGAGTTTGACGAATTTATACGTAAGATTGTGGACGACTCGCTAACGTTCGATCAGATGACGTTTGAGTGCATTCGCAACCGCCGCGGCAAACTGGTCCGCTTCCAGGCCGTTGATGCCGCTACATTCCGCCTGGCGGAATCGTATTTCGATGGCGAGTACAACAACCCCTACTTTGAAGGAGCGATGATGGACGATCGCCAGAACTGGGGACCTAAGGTTGATGGCTATTATCCGGCCTACGTCCAGGTGTACCAGACGGCCAAGGTAGCGCAGTTCTACCCATGGGAGTTGTGCTTTGGAATTCGCAATCCAACCACGTCGATTTACGCTAACGGTTACGGAAACTCGGAGTTGGAAGAGTTAATCAATGTCGTAACATCGATGCTTTGGGGCGACGAGTACAACCGCCGCTTCTTCTCACAGGGTTCGGCTCCGAAAGGTCTTCTGCGTATCAAAGGTAACGTGAACGAAGCCTCGCTTCAGCAGTTCAAGCAGCAATGGCAGGCCATGATATCGGGTGTTATGCAGTCGTGGAAGACGCCCGTCGTTGAAGGCGATATTGATTGGGTTGACCTTCAGAAGAACAACCGCGATATGGAGTATAACTCGTGGATGGAATATCTGATCAAAATCGCCTGTGCAGTATTCTGCATTGACCCTACGGAAATTGGCTGGGATATTTCGCGTTCCAATGGCAGTGGCCTAACGTTCGGCGACGGCCAAAAGCAGCGCATGGAGCAGTCGAAGGACAAGGGTCTTTACCCGATGTTGAAATTCATCCAACGTAAGGTTAACAAGTTCATCGTCGAGCAAATCAACCCCGACTTCGAGTTCGTATTCATGGGCCTCAACGGAATGACCATCTCTGAGGAACTGGATATGGACATCAAACGTCTCCAGGCTTTCCAGACCGTGGACGAAATTCGCGAGAAGTGGGACCTCCCGGCTATCGGCGAAGAAAAGGGTGGCGATACTATCGAAAACTCTGTTATACAGCAAGCCATCAGCGCCAAGCAGCAACAACAGCAACAGGCCGCAATGGGCGGTATGGGCGGAGGCAATCCGTTTGAAGAGGCTGCTGGTATGGGGATGGAAGCTGGAGGCCCTGCTGATCAACCCGTGGCTGGCGACGAAGAGGAAGAAGACGATACCGCTCAGCCAGGAAATCCGTTTGACCTTTACGCTGAGGGTGATCAAGAAGAAACTATGAAGGCACGCGAGTCCAATCCTCTCGTAGCTGCATTCGATGAATACTTACAAAAAGCAATACACCATGACGAGTAACGAGAAAAACACCGCGCCCATTGTCCAATTGCTGAGCGATGCTATGCCGAAACCGATTGTTGACGCCTCAGGGGGCGACGTTATCTACCGCGGTTATGCGCCTATTGGCACAGGTCAACAGCAGGCAGGATGGCGCATCGAGCGGGAAACCACTGCTGATGGTATTACCATTACCGAGTATCCTCAGGGGGATATGAGTTATAATTTCGTGTGGGCTGACCGTAAGACCTACGTATATTCACGCTAACAAAGTTCAAAATGGCAACTATTGACGTCGGAACTGTATCAGGTATTTCTATTGGCACGACGCCGCCGTCGAATTCGGCGATTATTTGGTACGACACTACCGACAAACTCCACAAAAGTTACGATGCCTCGCTCGGGCAGTGGGTTCCGATGTCGCAGGCAATCGTGTCTCAGATAAACGATTTTAACGACCTTATCAACAAAGCTAATCTTCCCGGCGGTTTACCTATCGCGGCGTTCTACAACGTCTTGAAACGCGATTCCGATCCGTCATGGAATACTATGGTGTGGGTGGTAGGTCAAACACGTATTCAATACGTTGATAAACAGAACAACATCATCGTCGAAGATCTTGCAGGCCAAGGCACAACCACGCAATACGTTGCTTCGACAAACTATTTCTTCGACAACGTTGTGGCGACTTTCGACCAAAGGACGTCACAGCTCAATTTCGATTTTCAGCAGTTAACAGATAACCCGGCGTTGACCGACGTGTTGTATGGCATGCGGGTTGTTAGTGATAACCCCATGCTGGTTAAACGTAGTGTGAAGTCGTTGCTCTCGACGTCATCCAAGAATTCGTTAGGGTTCGTAAATGGTCTGTTCTTTGACTTCAATGCGGCGATGAGCGGCGTTATCGTTTCTGAGCAAGCTAACGATACCCAAGTGGTCGGATACAAGCAGTACGTGGTCGATTACGCCGCGATGAATAAGATATTCGAACAGGTTGAGAAAATCGTCACCGATTGGCAGAATGGTTCTCAAACGATAATATTTTCGGCCAAGCTGACCAATGTCGCACCCGTTACGGCCACTATCGCCAATCCACAAGATCTTACCACGGAAGACGACCTAATGGCAGCCCTGAATAAAATTCAGGGTTGGTATAACCGTTTGAAACTGGCTACTGGAATGAGCCTGTCGTCAGGATATGCCGCTGCCGCTGCTGAAAGTCCTATGCCTGCAGCAGGCGATCCTGTTGAACAGGCCATAGCGTTACTTCACCGCGCTATTTTGGACATAGACTTTTCCGAATACGGCGATTCTAACAATATCAAGGTAGGTGGTAAGTCAACCGATTTTCCGAAAATTCCTTACAATACCGCTTTCAACACCGCAGGCAGCGTTTATACAGGTCTGAAAACAATTTGGAGTGTATTGACCAATATCCTTACAGGTGACGACGAAGGTAGTAAGTTGCGGCAATTAGTCGCTACGGATTCTATATACGATCGTAGTATATTGAAACGACATCTGGCTAATGGAATTGTTGGTGGCGCCACAGGATTTACGATTCTCGCTGGTGGAAATGATTACAACCTGGAGTTGGGGGGACGCTATTTCTTCAATATTGATGCGGCCATTGGTTCGCAAAATTGGACTTTGCGGCTTGGTATGCTGAATTCCCCCTCGGCTTTGAAAATGTACACGCGTGAGAGCGTTGGCGGAGCGATTGAAGTAATCATACATTCCAATCCGAGTACTACCCAAAATCTTAAGATTGTTGATGGTACTGGAACGAGGGACTATCAGATGTCTAAGGGGTATTACCATCTTGTGGCGTGGGCAAGCGAATATGTATCGGAAGAAACGCTCAACTTCGAATGCTTCATTTCTGAAGTTACATACATCATATAACATGTGTAAGGTGGTCTATTTAACATCGAAGCGTTTCAACGCTGAAGCACGCCGTTTCGTTCAGGCACTGGCTGAGGAACTGCGACGGCGACATATCGAAGTTGTCGTTGGTAACGCTTATGATGTTTGGAATTATTTTCGGTCGCACCGCACATACGGCATAGCCTTGGCGATTGACTTCTTCGCCGATCGTAAGGACGGTTGCAGTCTAACACTAAACCGGGCTTGTCCGATATTGACACGCGACTTCGCCTACAACTTGTCAAATCACTATGACCTTTTAACACCTCAAATACGTTGGCGGTCGTTCTCATTTGTTGATTCATACGACTCTCAATGGTATCGTTTCTTCAATCGTGTAAGTGCTGAGGTGAAACTCATCATTTATCCCGCTACACTTACAAACGAAGGAGACATGGACGCTTACAAAAGCGCTCAACCGGATATTATAAAAGTGTTTGCCGACGAAATCTTGAGGTGTCTTCGCTCTAATTACGATTCCCATGCGTATACCTTGGCTGCCAAGGCCGCGCGCATACGTATTAACGAAAGAATGAAACGCAATGGCTGACGGAAATTTCATGACCACCATCTTCCCTGTAATTTCGCTTCTATTCGGGGCGGGTGGTATTGGCTACGCCATTGTGGCGCGTATGTTGGATCGTAAGAAATATGCTCAAGAGGTACGTTATAGCCAGGCTGACGCTGACCTGAAAGGGGAGGAATTCTGGAAAGGGCGCTATGATACCCTGATGGCGGAACTTGATAAGAAAGAATCGTGGTGGAAGGAGCGCTATGATAACCTGTATCAGGAAGTTCAAAACGAACGTAAGTTATCTAACGAAATGATGACGAACTTTCGTAATGAGCTCAACAAGATTCGCGAGGAATACGAGGCGCAACGCCAGGCAGACCGCGATAAATATAACCGCCTAATGGAAGAGTTCCGCGCTCAGGAGCGTGAAGCCAGCCAGGCAGCTGAGGTTTACAAAAAGCGAATCAACGAACTGGAGGCATCAATAATGGCTTATGAAGAAATGATTAAAAGTGGCAAAAGGTCATGAAGACGGCGGCATCCATAATTATCATTGTAGCGGCCCTAATTTTCGCGTTCTTTCTGGGGCGGAGCAGTTATACCCCCGAACCCCCTAAAGTCGTTGAAAGGTGGCGTACAAAGCACGACACGGTCGAATACCGCGATACGGTTAAGATTCCCGTTCCGCAGGTTATCGTC
>ERZ827197.179-NODE-179-length-89558-cov-56.617689_pt1 | contig 89558 bp, 76 predicted proteins | sample MGYA00519867_ERZ827197 | MGnify/ENA primary metagenome ERZ827197 (study PRJEB31778, sample SAMEA3449278) | human gut metagenome | biome: human gut; feature: human-associated habitat; material: faeces | place: United Kingdom | collected 2010/2012 ...
TAGGTCCCAAGGGTTGGGCTGTTCGCCCATTAAAGTGGTACGCGAGCTGGGTTCAAAACGTCGTGAGACAGTTTGGTTCATATCCATCGCGGGCGCAAGAAGTTTGAGAGGAGCTGCTCCTAGTACGAGAGGACCGGAGTGGACGGATCAACGGTGTCCCAGTTGTCACGCCAGTGGCACGGCTGGAAAGCCGCATCCGGGAAGGATAAACGCTGAAAGCATCTAAGCGCGAAGCCAACCTCAAGATGAGACTTCTCATCAGCAATGAGTAAGACCCCTTACAGACGATGAGGTAGATAGGTTATGAGTGGAAGAGCCGCAAGGCTTGGAGCGACATAAAACTAATAGGTCGAGGTCTTAACTTAGAAACACCGAGACAAGCGAATAACTTCAGGACTTCTTCTATATGGTTTTGAGAGAACAGGCTCTCAGAGAAACAGTGGCGACAGCTGTGAGGATCACCCGTATCCATGCCGAACACGGAAGTTAAGCTCACAAACGCCGAAAGTACTTGGCCGGAAGCGGCCCGGGAGGATAGGAAGCTGCTGATAAAGGAAAAGGACTTGCAGAGATGTGAGTCCTTTTTACATACATAAACTTGAAAGGGAGTAGGATAAAGGTGTCCGGAAGAATCCGTGAGAGATTCATCCGAGTCATAGATTCTTCACTCTGTTTCACGATTCCGTTTTCCTGCTTTCTCATACGGCATTCTTGTCTCCGTTCAGAATGACCGTGGCATGGAAGTCATCATAATTAGGGGGGACGTTAATCGTTATCCGGCGCGCCAGCAAAGAATCTGCTGCTGTGGTGAGGAAAGCGGTAAGGTGCCATCAGGGTAATATTCTTCACTCCATGCCACTGTTCCGTTTCCTGTTTTTCCCACACGGAATTCTTACCCCCGTTCACTAATGATAGGAATCAGAAAGGGATTCCGATATCCGGTATTAAAGCATGGGGCAACGCAGGAAACGGTACGGAAGAACGGTATGAATGTCTTCTCTTTGTCAACTGATTTTTTTCTGTATTTCCTGTATACTAAGGGCAGGACAGTATTATTTTTATGAACTTGAATTTTTGTCATTGCGGAAAGGAGAGGGAAATGAAAAAGCTGGTTTCGGTTTGCGTGTTTCTTTTGGCTCTCGTGACAGGTGTTTTTGCCATGGCGCAGGAACCTGTTTATGGCGTCCTGTTCATCTCGAAGAAAGAGTATACCCTTGAAAAGGGAAAGTTTAAGGCAACTGTACCCCAGGTGCAGGCAGTCAGTTTTATAGACGGGCGGACGCCGGTGAACGAGTGCAGCGGGGCGGCGAAGACGGTCAATAAACAGCTTCGTGCTTATGTGGACAAAGCGTATCAAGACTATCAGAAAGAGGGAGAGCCGGGCACATGGATCTATCCGATGATTACGAAAAACGGGGATAATATTTATTCTCTTGTCATGGTCAAGCAGATTCTTCACGGCCAGTTGGATGTATATATGGACGAAGCGTTCACCTTTTTGCAGAATACGGGGAAGCGGGTATCATGGAAGGATCTTGTCCGCAAGGAGGATGAACGTTTCATGACCGTGGAAAGTCTGGAAAAGAATATCCGGGCGGGAATGTTCTTTTACAAGGATGGGGTATGGATCTCGGAGAGGCCTGAAGGCTGTATCCCGGACGGATATCGTCCGGCAGAAATGCCCGGCTCTTACCGCTTCTATGTGGATAATTCCAATCTCATTATATTTATGCTCCCCTGCGGGGAGAATGGGACTTCGCAGAAACGTTGCTTTGAGCTGAATTCAGGAGCGGCTACGAAGTATTCGAGAGCGGTAGGATAAAGTAAAATACGGAGAAAGCGGGGAATTACAGGTCGTTTATGCCGCCTGGCGGAAGGCGGTGGAATGGAGGATATTATGAAAAAGAAGATGGCTGCGTTTTTTGCAGTGTCCATGCTGCTTTGCGGACAGGCGCTGGCTGCCGATTTTTCCAATCTGGTTATTATCCACACCAATGATACCCACGGTTTTGACCGGCGGGCGGAAGGAATCAACGGTATGGCCACCGTGTCCGCCCTGCGCAAGCATTACCTGTCACAGGGAAAGGATGTGCTTCTTGTAGATGCCGGCGATGCCATACAGGACAATAATCTTGTAAATTTCAGCAAGGGGAAGTCGGCAATCGCTTTCATGAATGCCGCTGGTTATGATGCTATGGCATTGGGCAATCATGAATTTGATTACGGGCAGGAGGTTCTGGCAGAACGTGTCCGGGAGGCGAAGTTTCTCATGCTTTCTGCCAATGTCATTGTAGAAGCGACGGGAAGGCCGCTTACCCGGGATTCTGTCATATACAAAAAAGGGAATGTGAAGATCGGAATCATCGGTCTCACTACGCCGGAAACCGTGGTGACGACCAATCCGAAAAATGTATATGGGTTGAAATTTCTGGACGATAAGGCGACAATTGCCGTTACACAGAATCTGGTAAAGAAATTAAAAGAAGAGGATAAATGCGACCTCATCGTGGCAGTTGGACATCTGGGCAGTGAAGATGCCAATAGGGGGCACCGTTCTGATGATATTCTCATGAATGTAGATGGCATTGATATTTTTATCGACGGACATGATCATACGGCAAAAAATAAATATATCAATGGGGCGCTGCTTGCAGAGACAGGACACTATACGAAAAATATCGGCGTCATTACCCACATGGATAATAAATGGACGGAGAATTTCTGCAAATATGGCGATTTTAATGAAGAAGATCCTGTCGTCAAAGAACTGGTAGACAAGACGCAGCGGGAAGTGGACGATGCGATGGCATTGAAGTTGGGGGAAACACCGTTGCTTTTGAATGGCAGCCGCGACCCCGGCGTGCGTACGGATGAAACGAACCTGGGAGACTTCGTGGCGGATGCGTACCTTTGGCAGGCGCAGCAGGCAATGGCAGCTTCAGGCGTCAGCGTGGACGGCTGTCTGTTCAATGGCGGCAGTCTGCGCCAGTCTATTGAAAAAGGAAACATTACTGTAGGAAATATTTCCGGTGTGCTTCCTTACAATAATCAGCTTTATGTGATGAAAATTAAGGGCGAAACGCTTCTGGAAATCATAGAAGCTGCCACCTGTTCCCTTCCGTCCCAGATCGGCGCTTTCCCCCAGGTGTCGGAAATCCGCTACACTGTGAATACGAAAGTGCCTTATGAAAACGGGAAGCAGTATGAAAATTCCACCTATTTTGAGCCTGCCAAACCGGGAAGCCGCGTCACTATCCATGAAGTCGGCGGGAAACCGTTCGATGCGGATAAAGTTTACACTCTTGTTACGACAGAATTCATCTGCCGCGGCGGAGACGCTTACGGGAAACTGACGGAACCGGGGGCTGTGGACATCCAGGCCATCGGTTATGTGGATACGGAAGCGGTGGAAAACTATCTTAAAGAGGAATTGAAAGGAACAGTTCCTGCAAAGTATGAAAAAGAACAGGGACGCGTGACCGTCATAAAATGATCTCCAACATTCATAAGAACCGTGGCGGGTGACTGTCACGGTTTTTATGGTGAAAAACACGGAATGTGGTATGCTGGAGACAAGCGGAAGAGGGTGGAAATTATGGTAAGCGGCTGCATTTTCGACATGGACGGGCTTCTGTTTGACACGGAACGGATTTTTCAAAATTACTGGAGAGCCATCGCGGCGGAGCGGGGGATTGTCCTTGCGGACAGTTTCATCACGGAAATCACGGGGACGAGCGGGGAAATGATGAACCGCATTTTGAAAAAATACTACCATACGGAGGATGGCGAGGAAATTCAAAAAGACTGCAAAGAAAGGGTTTTGCGCCATCTGGACAAGAATATACCTGTCAAAACGGGAGCGGTGGAAATACTCGGACGCTGCAGCATGCTTGGCATCAAAACCGCGGTGGCCAGCAGCAGTCCGCTCCGGCAGATAGAAAATAATCTGAAAAACGCGGGAATGGAGAACTGTTTCGATGCTATTGTGAGCGGTGATCAAGTGGAAAAAGGGAAACCGGCACCTGATATATTTCTTCTGGCAGCAAAGCGGATCGGCGTTTTACCGGAAGATTGTATCGTTTTTGAAGATAGTCCCCACGGCATTGAAGGCGCATTGCGCGCGGAGATGAAAGCCGTCATGATTCCCGATTTGCTCCCGCCCCGGGAAGAACACAAACGGTGGATAGACGTGTATAATAATTTACAGGAAGCGGCGGAAAAGCTTTTGCAGATCATAAGGTGATGATGGACAGCTGCGGGCCGGCGGCGGAAAAATGGATGCTGTAAGCGTGAAAAGTCCTGTCCCTGCGGCAGGAATGGCGAAATTTAATTATAGAGCCGGTGTTTGAATTAGAAAGGATAATGCATGGATGGAGAAACGGCTTCATGGATATTTTACAGCGGGCTTCTGATGTATGGTCTGGTGCTGTTTGCCTTTAAAAGACTGTACCTGGATACATTGGAAAGCAGAGTCTTGTCGTACATGCTGGGACTGGTGCTGGCCTATGGAATCCTGGCAGGTGTTTTTCTGGCAAGCAGGGAAAGCATGGTTGTCAGGACTGTTTTACAGGAATCACTATGGAGCGGCCGCACCTATACTTATCGGGGTGCCGGGTTTCTTCTGGTCATTGTGCCTGCCGTGTATTCCATTTTTCTCCTCCGCTTTTTTGAAAAAAGGGGGGAAAATGCGGCTTGGAAAGAAAAAGTAAAAGTGATGGGATCTGCATTTATAAATACGGTTATGGCTCTTCTGGGGCTGCTGTGCTTTAATTATATGCTGGACGGGCACAGTATGGAGGAATGCCGGATTGTTTTTGAAGAGAGTTTGGCATCCATAGGCTGGGAATCCGGACTGCTTTCCATCGCGCTGATGTATTTTGTGTTTTACATGATAAAACGCGATCATTTCAAACATCATGGCAGGTAGCGGAAATAAAAACGGCAGGCGGGAACTGAATGTGGGAAAAGGAAAGTCATTTCAGGTGAATAGGAACCTTTCCGCTGGGGAAAGCTGCGTACTGCTTCATGGAAAGTTGATTGTAAAAATATAAAAGGATACGGGATGATCATGTTAGGATTTATGGAAACAGAGAAAGAATTTATAAAAAATTGGGAGAAATACAGGGGTGCGGCCGGCTGCCTGCGATATCTCGCCTGCTGGTTCCTTTTGGGGATTATCGTTATTCCTCTGATGCTGACGGTAATCAATCCGGATATATGGTCTACGGTGCGGATGGATCAGCTGGCGGAAGAAGCTGTCGTTTTTTTCGGGTTCGGCTTTTGGTTTTGTATTCTTCCTTCCCTGCTTATAGGGCTGGGCATGTGGGATGAGAAAAACCGAAAGTATAAATATCTTCTCGGAGGGAATATGCGGTACATGCCTTTCAAAGAAAGACCCTGGAAAAAAGGAGAGAAGTGGCAGTTATATGGGATTGGGAGTTTGATGGCCGCATTTTCCGCCTTTATTATTTTTGCATCTGTTACATTGATGATGAGCGGCACCGGCAGAGCTGTTTATATGTTTAGATTCAGCAGCGCTTTCTTTTGTTTTTTGTTTATCTATTGGATTATCCATGTGCTTTATTTCCGCCGACATGACGGCCCTTTGTATATACATCTGTGGGCTAAGGTTATTATGGCTGTTTTATGGTTGGGGACTGTCGGGGCTTTGATCCGGTATTCCTATTTTTGACCGGCTGATGAGCATGTAAATAAGGAAGCAAAAAATCCCCTTCTTTGAGAAAAGGGGATTTTTTGCTGGGAGAATTTTTTTCTTATTTCTTTTTATTATCCAGTTCGCTTGCGTCTATTCTGTTACTGTCACGGATGAAATCGTTGTAGGCTTCTACCATGTCATTGAAGGCGTCATTGCCGCCGCCCCCTGCCAGATAGGTACGGATCCTTCCGATGGCGCGTTCAGCAGAGCTTTTGAAAGATTTTACACCGGAGACGTCTTCCGCCGGCTTGAGTTTTTCCATATTTTCCTTTACCTGTCCCAGCAGTTTTTCTATCTGCGCCTTATCTGTCTTGGCAGGATCTTCCGGATCGATAGCTTCCAGAGCCTGTCTCATGTCGCGGCCGATTTCCATATAAGTGGCTGCCATGACTTTGTTGTCCTTTTTCATTTCTTCTATCAGAAGGTCGCGGAGTTCGGAATTGTGTCGGCTGATGGCACTGTCCAGTTTGCCGTATTCCTCGTTGAACTGGTCATAGAGTTTCAGATAAGAGGCGACCATTTCGCGGCCTTTCTGATTGCCGTCCGTGGTATATTCCTTGGATTTATAGTAAGATTCCATTTTGCTGGTCAGGGGCACCATTTCATCCAATACCTTAAGTACGGCTGTCGTACTTTCATCAATATCGGAGAAACCGCTGCTTTCCGCTTTGGCTTCCGTCAAGTTTTCTTTCAGGCTGTCATAAGCGGGGAAGCTGGCAAAGTCCAGATCCTCACCGGCTTTCATCTTCGCCAGGACTTTATCGATGGCAAAGGCAAATCTTACATTATGGCCGTTGAAACCGTTGGTGGCTTTTACATAGCTGCTGATTTTTTCCAGCTGGCTTGTTGGCTTTGCAGATGTTTCTTTTCCGCCGCCGGAAGAAGAGCCGCCACCGCCGCAGCCTGTCAGCATCATGATCGCCGCTGCCAGTACCAATAAAAATAAACCGATTCGTTTTGTCAGATGGGGGGTGTAATCCACTAAAATCGCCTCCTATTGTAAATAAAATCGTTTCTATAGTATGATCTCCCACAAACGGTTTCATTATATCATTAAAGGGCGGAAGAAAGCTATTTTAAAATTTATTAGTTTTCTTATCAGGTTCTTAAAAAACTTTATGACATGAAGCATGAGTATGGTATAATGATAAAAAATTAAAAGGAGGGTATTATGCGTAATCCAAAAAATATGCTGATTGTAGGGATTGTACTACTGGTGGTAGGGGTTTGTATCCTGTTGTTTAATCCGGATCAAAGCGCCGCCAATCTGGAAATTGCCAGAAATGCAAAAAATGCGCAGGAAGCTGCCGCCGCTATTTCAGGCAATAACCAAAGGGAGCTTATGATCCATATGGCAGGGAATTTTCTTGCAGGGATCGGCATCGCGCTGACGGCAGGCGGTTTTTTCCTGAAAAGGAAGAAACAGTAAGTGTCTGAAAGAAGAGAGACAGGGAGCATCTGCTTTCCCCATGTCTCTTTTTTTGCATGGGAAAGCAGCGGATGGCTTTCTTTTCGTGAAATCTGTTATACTGATAAAAAATAATTATTTTTGAGATGTATACCGCACAAGGGAGACATGATGACCGTCAGGGAAATAGTGGAAACGCTCGGCCTGGCAGCGGATGAGGACGCTGTAAGAAAAATGGCAGAGTACAATGCCATGGTGATTGCCATGAGCAGGAAAATGAATTTAACGGGAATCAAAGATGCAGAAGAAAGCCTGATCAAAAATATTTATGATTCGCTTACCGTGTATGAAGAGAAATATTTTCCGAAGAACGGGCGTATGCTGGATTTGGGGACAGGCGCCGGGTTTCCGGGAATTCCGCTGGCCATCCTGCGGCCGGATATGCAGGTCGTGCTGGTGGATTCTGTCTTAAAGAAACTTGTATTTATAGAGAATGCCGCGGCAAAGCTGGGGATTAAAAATATAAAGATTCTCCATATTCGCGCCGAAGAAGGCGGACGGCGGAGGAAGACAAGGGAAACCTTTGATATGGTGACGGCAAGAGCGGTAAAGATGCTTCCTGTCATTGCCGAATGGGGTATCCCCTTTGTGAAGGAAGGCGGTATTTTCGCAGCGATGAAAGGACCTGGTGCCGAGGAGGAACTCAGACAGTCGGGAAAGATCCTGAAAGAATTGAAAGCGGAGCTCATGGAAAGAAAAGAATTGGAGCTCCCTACGGGAGAGAAAAGGACGATTCTCTACTTCAGGAAAACCGCGCCGTCGCCTAAAACCTATCCGAGGAAAGTGGGCGTGGCGGAAAAGAAACCGATTATAGGCGAAGCGTAAAAGAATAAAAGCTCCTGTAAGAAGGAAAATCTTTCTTGCAGGAGTTTTTATTATGGGTGAATTTTTATAGCGGTTACGCAGGTGCGGTATTGAGTGGCAAAGAATTCTTTCTGCGTTTTGCCGTGAAAATAAGCGGCCCGTTTTGCCTAGGCGCGTAAAACGGAAAAGAGCGGGAAAGAGGAAACCGCCCTTACGGTTTCAATCCGCCGATCTGTTCTTTTATTTCCTTTATATCCTGTCCTATTTGCCGGAAAGTGTTTTCCGCATGCTCCATGGCGCCTTTTACATCGGTTTCTTCCCCCCTGTCATTGGTGAGGGTGATGTCGCCCAGCTGGAGTTTGCCGTTCCTGATGTGGAAAGCGTCGGTGGAAAAGGTGCCGAGGGCGGTCTCTATGGATACGTCATAGAAGTCCAGCTCTTTTCCTCTGTTGTGGAAAGCACCCTGTATCTTTTTGAAGGGGATCAGTTTGTAATGACCGCTGCCGGAGGTAAAGGTGCCTTCGGAGATGATCTCTTTCGGATTTCCGTCACAGCGGATGTCGCCTTCTAAATCGACGTAGCAGAAAATGGCAGCGTCTTTCGCGGGATAGCGGGAATCCAGTTTTTTGCCTGCCAGGTGGATATCGTAAGCCCTTGTGTCTATGTCATAGTTTCCCGCTGCTTTGACTGTGCCGCCGTAGACACGTCCCGTGACATCGGTGAATTTCATTTTCCCATGGTGGTAGAAAACATGGCCGTCCAGATGGGAGAAAGAAAGGGCAGGGATATGGAGCTGCTCCATGGTGATTTTTCCTTCCGCTTTCGGGGAAGCGACGGGGCCGCCCGCTTCGGCAATGAGGGTAAGTTTGTCATGGATATTGTTTCCCAGACCCAGGGATGCCGGGTCGACACCGTAAAAAGATACATTCATGGCAATGGTGTGTTCATCGCTCTTCATGTCAATGTCGCCGTAAATCTTCACACTGTCGCCGATAGCGGTACCGCCGAATTTACCGGAGGACAGGTCGACAAAAAGAGAATCGTCGGTGTCGATATTCAGGTGCATGTCCACATGGGAAAGAAGGAAGTGCCTGTTTTCATAGAAAGCTTCCAGCTGGCAGTTTTCCAGGTGGATATTCATTTTCATTTTCTGTCCGTTCCGCTTGAAGTTGGCGATTTTCTCGTGGAGAGTTTCCGCACGTTCCTCTGCCGGTTCGGATTCAGCGGCCGTTTTATTGATGAGGTCGACATCCATATTCTTGTCAAACTGGAGCGCTGCGGAAGCATTGTGGAGCCTTATCTCGGAAATGGCGGTGGCCCGCAGTTTGCCTCGGAGGATATCTTCCGGGCGCACTTTTATTTTCCCGTCGGGGACAAAGAGGATGGGGATGCCGTGGTCATCCGTCCAGAGCAGGTTTTCAAAGGAAACGTAGCCTGCGATGTCGGCGGAGATTTTTTCAACGGAAATATGTCCCCGGAGCATGTGCTGCCTGTTCATGGCATAGCTGAAAATGCGGGCGGCCGCAAAAGCGGCGATCTGGGCGATGAGGAGAAGACCCAAGACAGCGGCAAGCAGCAGGAAGGAAAGCCGCCGTAAAGCGGATTGGTGCCGGTGGAAAAAGTCGATCATGAAGACCTCACCCAAAGTTACAATTCTTTGAAATGGAAATCTTTTTTATGGCAGGCATAGTCTTCAACGATATGGCCTTTGCCGAAAAGCTTGTACTTGTATGACAGGAGCCCTTCCAATCCGACGGGACCCCTGGCATGGAGCTTGCCTGTGGAAATGCCCACTTCCGCGCCGAAGCCGTACCGGAACCCGTCGGCAAAGCGGGTGGACGCGTTCTGGTAAACACCTGCCGAGTCGACAAGCTGCATGAACCGCGTGGCGGTATTGATATTTTCCGTGATAATGGCATCGGTATGGTGGGAGCCGTACCTGTTGATGTGATCGATGGCTTCCTCCACGCCGGAGACAATTTTCACGGCAAGGACGAGATCGAGGTATTCGTGACGGAAGTCATCGTCTTCGATGATATTTAGGGGGATAATTTCTCCCGCTTCTTTTGTGCCGCGGAGATGGATATTTTTTTCTCCGGCGGCCTTTTCCAATACGGGCAGAAAGTCTTTGGCGATATCCCGGTGGACAAGAAGTGTTTCTGCGGCATTGCACGCAGCGGTGTACTGGGTCTTCGCGTCAATGACGATGGGGATGGCTTTTGCCATGTCATAATCTTTGTCCACATAGATATGGCAGATACCGTCGGCATGCCCCATGACGGGGATATTTGTACGGCTCATGATGTGCTGGACAAAAGCATTCGAGCCCCGCGGAATGATGAGGTCTACCGATTCGCGGCAGGTGAGGAGCTCATCTATTTCGCTGTGCTGTTCTGCTTGGAACAAAGCTTCAAATGGAAGATTCGCGGATGTGGAGGCTTCATGGAGGAGGGAAAAAAGAACGCGGTTCGTTTCTTTCGTCTCTTTTCCACCCTTCAGGATGGCGCAGTTTCCGCTTTTCACCGCGAGGGAGGAAATCTGGATCATGGCGTCGGGGCGCGCTTCAAAGATCATGGCGATGACGCCGATGGGACAGGTGACGCGGTAAAGGCGGAGCCCTTCATCAAGCTGGCGGGCAAGAGTGACTTTTCCTACGGGATCGGGAAGGGAAATGAGCTGCCGGATGCCGCTGATGCTGTCTGCCAGTTTCCCTTCATCGAATGCCAGCCGTTTCATGACGGCAGGAGGAAGTCCGGATGCTTTTGCCGCGGCAAGATCGATCCTGTTGGCAGCAAATATTTTTTCTTTTCCTGCTTCCAGATTTTCAATCATGTGAAGGAGCGCGGAATTTCTTTTTTCCGCAGGTGCGGATGCCATAAGGGGCGACGCCAGTTTCATTTTTGCCGCTTCTTCTTTTATGCTCATGGGGATTCTCCTTTATTATTCCTTATATAATATATGTTTATCATAATCTTGAAAAACAGGACGGTCAAGGAAAAGCATGTCTCTTACGGAAGAGCGGCCGTCGAAAGGCAGACGGGGAAATATTGAAAAAGTGGTTAATAATTAGCAGAAAGTGTGATATAATGTTGCGTACATAGCACACAAAGTGTGTATCTACTTGAGGGAGCGGTTGCAATTCCCGGGTGCTTTGGAGTATAGCAGAAAGGAAGATTTTTATGGGGGAAAAGACGAACAACGCATTTATCGCGATCGGGCTCATGCTGTTCGCATTATTTTTCGGGGCGGGAAATTTGATATTTCCGGTCTTCATGGGGCAGAACGCGGGGGTAAATACGATTCCCGCGACAATCGGCTTTTTGATGACAGGCGTAGGTCTTCCGCTTTTGGGTGTTCTTGCCATTTGCTACTCCGGTGTGAATCTCCGTGAACTGGCGGGGCGTATTCATCCGGCGTACAGCATTTTCTTCTGCACGGCGCTGTACCTGACCATCGGGCCGTTTTTTGCAGCTCCCCGTACGGCGACGGTGGCTTATGAGATTGCTGTGGCGGAGTACCTGCCTCCTGAAATGCGGAGCATGGGGCTTTATGTCTTTGCCGCGGTGTTTTTTATCATTACCTGGTGGCTTGCGATTTCACCGTCCAAGCTGGTGGCCCGTGTCGGCAAGTTCATGACGCCCGTCCTTCTGGTATTCCTTTTCCTTTTGATTATCAGCGCCATTGCCTCGCCCATGGGAAGCTGGCAGGCACCGGCAGCCGCTTATGACACCGGTGTGAAAGCTTTCGGGCAGGGGATCGTTGACGGATATAATACGATGGACGGCCTTGCCGCTCTTGTTTTCGGCATTATCGTGGTGGAATCGGTCAAGATGTACGGCGCGGTTTCCGAAGCGCAGATTACGAAAGACACGCTCCGGTCCGGTCTGATTTCCACATTTTTCATGGCGGTTATTTATGCGGCGCTCTGCTATATCGGCGCCAGTTCCGTATCCCTCATCGGTGTGCAGGAAAACGGCGCTCCTGTTCTCGTAAAAACGGCGCTCCACTACTTTGGGGCCGCCGGCGGAGGTATTCTGGGAGTGATCGTTATCTTTGCCTGCCTGACCACCAGTGTCGGTCTGGCGGCTTCCTGCGCGGCCTATTTTAACCTGCTCCTGCCGAAAATCTCTTCAAAAACCTTTGTTACCGTCATGGTCGTTGTCTGCTTCTTCGTGGCGCTCTTCGGCCTGACGACGATCATCAAGAATGCTGTTCCCGTACTGCTTTTCCTGTATCCCATGTCCATTTCCCTCATTGCGCTGGCGTTCCTGCATAATTTCTTTAACGGCCGCCGCTGCGTATATGTATGGACGACGCTTTTTACCGCTGTGCCCGCTCTTTGTGACGGGCTTCACGGGTTCGGTCTGAAGCTGGGTGCCGTGGAACCGATGCTCGCGGCTCTTCCGCTGGCGGAATACAGCATGGGCTGGATCTGTTTCTTTGCGGTGGGATTTGCTGTCGGTATCGTCCAGATGCTGGTGACCGGAAAGAAAGCGCAGCCTTAAAAAGAAATCTGAAAGAAAAGGTGAAAGCGTGCGGGCCGGACCCGTGCGCTTTTATGATGGATGAAAAGAGTTTCTTACTTTCTGATTGACATATTTCCCCTTTATCACTATATTAGAGGGTAGGATTATTATGGAAATACAGGGGGAGACGGTATTTCCTTTTATATGGAAAGGAGGGAGTCCGATGCTTACCGCTTATAAACATGATGAAAATCACAGACTTTGTTCCGTTGCTTTTGAGGAGATGGAAAAAGGGTCGTGGATCAATTGTGCGGCTCCTGATGCGGCGGAGCTGGAAAAGCTGAATGAGCTTACCGGTATTCCTGTTGATTCCCTCCAAACCGCTCTTGACCGCGAAGAACGTTCCCACGTAGAATTGGAAGATGATTTTATTTTTGTCGTTGTAAATACGCCTGTCGTCCTTGAAACAGATGCTTACGATGCACTGCCGCTGGGGATTTTTATTACAGACAAGGTATTTGTCACCGTGTGTCTTGAGAATAATACAGTGATCCAGAAGTTTATAAATAATAATTATCCCTCTTTCCAGACTTATAAAAAGACAAGATTCCTTTTCCAGATACTGTCTACCGCATCGTCGTCCTTCCTGTACTTCCTGCAGCAGATTTATAAAAAGACGGACGGCATCGAAACACAGGTGCGGAAATCTTTGCAGAACAAAGAACTCTTCCGCATGCTGGAACTGCAGAAATCTCTGACCTACTTCAACTTCGCCCTTCATGCGAATGAAAACGTCATGGAGCGCCTCATGCGTCTTCGCAACAGCCCCATCCATACACTCCTGAAAATGTACGAAGAAGATGAGGATCTTCTGGAAGACGTCATCATTGAAAATAAACAGGCTTTGGAAATGGTGGAAATTTACACGAACATCCTGATGTCCATGATGGACTCTTTCTCCTCGATTATTTCCAACCGTCTGTCGCAGATTATGAAATTCCTCACCTCGGTGACGATCCTTCTTGCCGTGCCCACTTTGATATTCAGCCTTTGGGGTATTAATGTGCCCGTGCCGTGGGAATCAAGCGAGATCGGATTTGCCGCGGTCACCCTTCTCGGTCTCGTGCTGACCCTCGTATCGGCGCTGGTGCTGTGGAAGAAAGATATGCTTTGAAATAAAGAAACAAAGGGACCGCTGCGGTCCTTTTTATTTTGCCGCTTTGGGGGAAATAACTGGTATAATAGAAAAGTATTTGAAGAAAGGAGGAAACGATGGAACCGGCGGAACTTTTAAAAAAATATTTCGGTTATGATACATTCCGGCCTATGCAGGAAGATGTCATCAAAACCATTCTGTCGGGCAGGGATGTGCTGGCTGTCATGCCCACCGGCGCGGGAAAGTCGGTCTGCTTCCAGATTCCCGCCCTCCTCTTTCCCCACGGTACGATTATTATTTCTCCTTTGATTTCTCTCATGAAAGACCAGGTGGAAGCGCTTGCAGAGCAGGGGATTTCCGCGTCCTATGTAAACTCCACCGTGCCTTTTGACGAATCTATCGAGCGGCTCCGCGATTTGTTCCGGGGGCGTCTGAAGCTGCTTTACATGGCGCCGGAAAAACTGGAACCCACCTATTTCACCGACTGCCTGTCCAAAGTACCCCTGTCCATGGTCGTCATTGACGAAGCACACTGCGTTTCCCAGTGGGGCCATGATTTCCGTCCAAGTTACCGGAAAATAAAAACCTTTATCGATACGCTTCCCGCAAAACCCGTAGTTACCGCTTTCACCGCTACGGCGACCTCCTTGGTGGAAGAAGATATGAAACGAAGCCTCGGCCTGGGGAAAGCAGCCGTTTTCCGTACGGGACTGGATCGGCCGAACCTGTCTTTCCGTGTCATCCACGGCGCGGACCGGAAAGATTTCATTCTCCGCTATGTGCAGAACCACGGAAAAGAAAGCGGCATCATTTACTGCGCCACCAGGAAAGCAGTGGACGAAATTTATGAAATGCTCGCAAGCCGGAAAATAAAAGCGGGGCGGTACCACGCGGGCATGGAAGATGACGCGCGGAAGAAAGGGCAGGAAGATTTTTCCTTCGACCGCATCCATGTCATGGTGGCGACAAACGCTTTCGGCATGGGTATCGACAAGAGCAACGTGCGCTACGTCCTCCACTACCAGATGCCCAAAAGCATGGAAGCCTATTATCAGGAAGCGGGGCGGGCAGGACGTGACGGCGCGAAAGCGGAATGCATCCTCCTTTACAGCGGGCAGGACGCGGGCATACAGCGCTACCTCATCGAATCGGGAAACCAGACGGACGGCCAAAAACGGATGGACTATGACCGCCTTTATGCCATGGACGGCTATTGCAGCACCACAGGCTGCCTGCGGAATTACATCTTAAATTACTTCGGCGAGACTGCTGATGAGACCTGCGGCCGCTGCGGGAACTGCGAAAGCGGAAGAGGAAAGGTGGATATCACCGACGAGGCAGTTCTCATTTTCCGAACCGTCAGATCTCTCAAGGAACGGTACGGCGCCGGCGTGGTGGCGGATATCCTTAAAGGAAGCCGCACAAAAATGATCAGGGAACGGAACCTGGACAGCCTTCCCACCTACGGCAGACTGTCCTTCGCGAAAATCAAACATTTGAGAACCGCCATCCATTTCCTCATCGCTGACGGTTACCTCAAACGTGACGGCGGCGAATCTCCCCTGCTGCATCTTACGGAAAAAGCGGAAATTGTTCTCGAAAGAAAAGCGCCGGTACTGGGTTTTGCTTTCGGTTCGGAAGATGTTATGGCGTCTGTGGCGGTGGAAAAGAAAGCCATCCTTTCGGAAACAAAAAGCGGTATCTTTGAAAAACTTCGCGGACTCCGACTTGCCATTGCCCGGGAAGAACACGTCCCGCCCTTCGTCGTATTCTCCGATGCCACCCTGGAAGATATGGTGTCCCGCCTCCCGCGGATAGAAGAAGAAATGGCGGAAGTCCACGGCATCGGCGCTTTCAAATTAAAGAAGTATGGAGAACGTTTCCTTGCGGCGCTTGGAGAATTCAGCGGAGCGGAAGAAATAAGGGGAAAAGACAAAAAAGAAGAAAAAAATATATATGAGAGACTCGAACGGCTCCGCCGCTCTTTGGCAAAAAAAGAAAATCTGTCGACATCACAAATTCTTTCCGATACAGTCCTCCGGAGGATCGCAGAAACCTGTCCGGCAACCGAAGAGGAATTCCGCGGTGTGAAAGGTATCGGCCCGAAAAAAGCGGACAAATACACAGAGGTCTTTTTGCAAGCCCTCCATCCGGAACAGAGCCGTATTTCCCTAAAAACAGAAAGTAAAATGCCGGAAAAAAGAGAACATGTCATTCCCAAAACGGCAAAACCCGTCCGTGGACGGAAAGGGAAAATCACAGCGGTACGAAAGGAAACAATTCAGGCTGGACAGACGGCGTCCATAGACATAGAAACAAGAGCGTTTTTCCTCTATCTGAAAAAAGTAAGAGCGCGGCTTGCCAAAGAAGCGGACCTGTCGGCGGAAAGCATCTGTGCCGACAGGGATTTAGAAAAGATGGTGAAAAGCGAAACCGTGTCTGACAATTTGCCTGCCGCTGTAAAAGCGGAATTTGAAAAAGCCATCGCCACCTACAAACAAATCAGATATCAAACATCAGATGACAGGAGCGGCCGGCAAAAAGGGTAATAGCTATTAGCTGTTAGCCGTTAGCTGTTAACCGTTAGCTGTGAGTTAAAAGCCGAAGCATATGATTTCCATTAGGTGTCATACGAAACAACAACAAAGGATCTGCTGCCGTGGTGAGGAAAGCCGGTAAGACGTCATCCTGAATGAACGTGAAGGATCTATTACCATGGTGAGGGAAAGCGGTAAGAAGATAAAAGCTATCAGCTGCGAGCTGTCAGCTATAAGCTGTTAGCTGTAAGTTAAAAGCCGAAGCATATGATTTCCATTAGGTGTCATACGAAACAACAGCAAAGGATCTGCTGCATAATGAGGGAAACGGAAAGTGTCATAATGACGAAGAACGTTAATCGTTATCCGAAGCGAATGTGAAGGACTGCTGCCGTAGTGAGGAAGACGGTAAGATGTCATCCGAGTAATAGATTCTTCACTCCGATTCATCGTTTTGTTTCCCGTTTTCCTACAAAGCATTCTTGCCACCGTTCAGAATGACGGGATACGGTAAGGCATCATAATGACGGAGGGACGCTAAGCATCATAATGACAGAGAACATTAAACGTCATTCTGAGCGCCAGCGAAGAATCTGTTACTGTGGTGAGGAAAGCGGTAAGAAGATAAAAGCTATCAGCTGTGAGCTGTTAGCTGCAAGCTAACTATTCTTTTACGATTTAAATCATTACGACAAGCGAGTACCTCAATCGCACTGCGTGCGCCAGCAGCTCCTTCTGACGACCGACTCCATGATCCTTGTATAAGACGTTAAGGCGTCATTCAAAGCGTGAGCGAAAGATTTGCTGCTGTGATGGGGAAGACCATAAGACGTCATCCTGAGCGGCAGCGAAGGATCTATTACCATGGTGAGGAAAGCGGTAAGGCGTCATCAGCATAATAGATTCTTCACTCCGATTCATCGTTTTGTTTCCCGTTTTCCTACAAGGCATTCTTGCCACCGTTCAGAATGACGGGATACGGTAAGGCATCATAATGACGGAGGGACGCTAAGCATCATAATGACAGAGAACATTAAACGTCATTCTGAGCGCCAGCGAAGAATCTGTTACTGTGGTGAGGAAAGCGGTAAGAAGATAAAAGCTATCAGCTGTGAGCTGTGAGCTGTAAGCCGTTAGCTGCGAGCTGTCAGCTAAAAGTGCTGAATGACAGCGGGAGGCAGAGGCCGTGGATGAGAAAGCAGTGTGAATAAAGGTATTCGTAAAACAGTATATATTATATAGAAATAAGATAAATATTTTGTTATAATGAGAACAGAGGTTGTTTAATAAAATAAGTGTTGAAAGGAAAGCGGGAGAAATAGGTAGGGATTTTCCTATTTACGGATTCTGTATCCTGCTTTTCAGGCAAATGAAGTGTTATGGGGAGAGGTGATGTAAAAGCAGTATCGGCAGCATGGGGATGGTGCTTCTTTTTATTGCGCTTTTAATTATATTGTTTTTTATGGGAGGAAAACATGAATCACATTTACAAAGTCATTTGGAGTCGAGTGAAAAACAGTTATGTTGTCGTTTCGGAAATCGCGGGGACAGCGAGAAAAAGTGGGGGGGGTAAGAGTCTCTAAAAACACGCTGGCAGCAGTTTTGGCGGCTTTTTTATTGACCGGGATTTCTGTAAGCCCTGTATCTGCGGCGCTTGACGGGGTCAATACGTTTGTAGAACCGGGGAATCAGAATATTAAAATCGGGAATGGTACTGATCTAAGAAATAACACTACGAAAAACGGTGCCATTGCGATAGGCGATCACGCCCAGATTGATGATTATGTTATGCAGGAAGGCAGTATTGCCATCGGTAAGAATGCTTTTGTAGAAAACATGTGGGGAACGCAGGACAAAATATTCCGTTTCGGGATGCATTCGACGGATCCTTCCCGTACAGACCATTTACTGCCGGCAGGGATTGCCATTGGGCAGAATACTTATGCCCGCAGCGGCAGTCTGATGATCGGCGACCATAAGTATGTCGGCGCCTTGGGAGATACCACGGTAGATTCCAATACGGATAATGAAAAGCGTAAACTGTCCGTCTTGGTAGGCGCGACCACCGTCGGACTGAACAGTTATTCTGCCGGTGCGTTTGCGACGACGACCGGCGCCTACTCCATCATGACGAATGCGTATGACGGAAATACGAACCAGGGATTTGCTGCCCAGAATTTCGGAGCAGTCATCAACGGATCCTTTAACAGCATTGAATCAAAAACGGCGGGCAGCAGTGTATCGGGAATCGCCAATGCGGTCGTAGGGACTGCCAATCGGACCCATAACGCAAACGGTACCTTGGTTTTCGGTGCGGGCAATGAAGTGACCAATTCAGTGGACAATATAGCGGATCCCATGTCACTTTTGACTAATAGCCCCAAAGAATTGGCGGAAAAACTCAGAGAGGGGATACGGAGAAATGATTCCGGCGGCGCTGTCCTTGCTGTCGGCGGCGGAAATAAAGCGGACTACGCATACCGCTCCCAGCTGATCGGGGTGGGAAATACTCTGGAAGGAACCGCCGCGCAGAAGGCTGCTTACAATTTACTGAACGGTTATAAAAATACAGGTACCAAGGCCGAACACGTGTCCGTGATTGGCTCCGAGAATACCGTTGAAAACAGCAAGAGTCAGACCGTCATCGGGGACAGCAATAAGATTACCAATAGAAATGCCGGTACAGTTTCCGGACACCAGGAAGAAAGGACGAAGAATGTGTCCGACCTTGTCATCGGCAAGGGGAATGATATTTCCGGCAACGATACCTACATGAAAGGGTATGAGAGCCTGACCGTCATCGGGAATAATAACAAAGCGGTCAATCCTAGCTCGGGTATCGTGATCGGGGATAACCAGAAGTTATCAGCGATTAAAGAATCCGTCGTTATCGGTTCCATGACACCGGAAGAAAAGGCCGATCCCGATATCGGGCAGAAACATGCCAGTGTCGTTGTCGGGTATCATGCCCAGAGCGGGACCAGAGACGGCGGCGGAATGAATGTGGCTCTTGGCCATGGGGCAAAAGCTTATGGCTGGCAGGAGACCGTGACAGGGATCAAATCCATTGTGGAGGCAGGCTCCGGCTATGACGGTTATCTGGCTTCTGTCTATGGCGGTCTTAATACCGTAGCGTCAAATAAGGCGGACCAGAATGATGGGATGGCAAACACCGTCGTCGGTACCCTGAACAAAACAGAAGGCGCCAATGGGGCACTCGTTTTCGGCGCGGGCAATAGCGTTACACATTCTTTCGGGACGGCACCGACCGATGAAGATGGAAACAGTATGAATGAGCATTGGAGCGATGCCATACTTGGAGGAGGACAGAAGTATGCTATGGGAGAAGGACCGCTGGGCCATGATGAGCTCAGGAAAGCGATGGGACTGGCCATGTCGACCGGCGGCGGTTCCGTGGTTACCATGGGGAATGGAAATACTTCAGATTATGCCGTCTATTCTCAGATCATAGGCTCCGGAAATATCCTTACCGGTACAGCAAATATACCCAGCATCAATAATACGATCAACGGATATGGAAATACAGGCAGAAATGTGGAACGTGTATCTATGATGGGGACCGGGAATAATATATCCGGCAGTACGGCCGATGTCGTGATCGGGGATTATCACCATATGGACGGCGGCAAAAACAATGTAATCCTTGGATCCATGGCGACGGAAAAGAAGACTGTAGAGAAAACGTATACGATGAAAGATGCTTCGGGCAATGTTATTCTTGAAAAGAAATATAAGGTGATGGAAAATGTACCGATTAAATCGCATACGGCGAATATAAGCAATGCGGTGATGCTCGGCTACAATACGGATGTGGAAAAAGACGGCGGCGTAGCGATCGGCGCGGATTCCGTCGCTTCTGTTGATAAGGGAGTTGCCGGTTACGATCCATCGACCGATACGGCTTCTGCAGATACGTCAGCAACATGGAAAGCGACAGCCGCTGCTGTTTCTGTCGGTAAAGCGGCAACTCCGACGAGTGCGGCAATCACCCGCCAGATTACAAACGTGGCAGCCGGCACGCAGGATACCGATGCCGTCAATGTGGCACAGCTGAAAAAGGTACAGGCAGCTGTCGGTGCGGCGAAAGTGCATTATTACAGCGCCAAGTCTACAAAAACGGGAGCCGGCAGCAACTATGACAATGACGGCGCCGAGGCGGAAGACAGCATCGTGCTCGGTATTTCCTCTTCTTCGAAAGGGGTGAACAGCACCGTTCTTGGCAATAATAACAAACTGACCGGAGTGAAAAACGGAAGAAACAATAGTATCGTCGCCGGCCAGAATCTGGAAGTGGAAGGCGCCCATAATGCCGTATTCGGCACGGATTATAACAATTATGACCATAAGCTGACAAAAGTCTTCGGGGAACAGAATACGGTCATCGGTGTGGGGAACCTGGTCGGCTATACGGCAGAAAAAGATCCGAGCGATCCGACAAAATGGATTTACACCAAGAATTCCAGCGGCAGTGATCAGAACGTGGCTGTCGGTATGACAAATACGGCAAACGGCGGTAGTGTCGTGGTAGGCACCAGTTCCGAAGCGGAAAATCTGGGGGTCTCTTTCGGTCATGGGAATAAAGTCATCGGCTCGAATAGCGGCGGCGGACAGAGAGGTCTTGCCCTGGGGAATTATCTGACAGTCAAGGGCGAAGAAGCGGTAGCTGTAGGTACAAATGCTTCCGCGACCGCGGACTGGGCCATTGCCATGGGCAAGAATAGTAAAGCGGAGAAAGAAACTGCTATGGCTTTTGGTTATGATTCTCATGCTAAGGTCTCCGGCGGCGTGGCCCTCGGCTCGTGGAGTGTGGTGGATACGGCAGCGGGTGTGAGCGGCTATGACCCCTCCACCAAAGCGGCTTCTACGGATACGTCAGCTGCCTGGAAATCGACTGTAGGCGCTGTTTCCGTAGGTGATGCATCCAAAGGTATCACCCGCCAGATCACCGGTGTAGCGGCCGGCGCGGCAGATACCGATGCCGTCAATGTGGCACAGCTGAAGAAAGTGGAAGCCACGGCGGCAGCAGCTAAGACTAATGTGACGGCCGGTGATAATGTGACCGTTACTCATGATTCCACGACAAATACATACAAAGTCTCCGCCAAGGATACCTATACGACGGGCGGTACCTACGATGCAGCCACGAAGAAAATCAAATTTACACAGAATGATCCGTCCAAGAACTATGAAGTCGATGTGAGCGGTCTCGTAGGGAGCGGCGGAACCGGCAGCCTGACCTTTGCGGGAGACACTGGCAGCGCCATTACTAAAAATTCAGGCGAAACACTGCAGATTACCGGCGGCGCGACAGAAGTGGCAGCAGCCAATAATATCGGTGTCGTTTCCGAAAATGGCAAACTGAATCTGAAACTGGCAAAAAATATTGATCTCGGCAGCGACGGCAGCATTAAGACCGGTGATACGAAGATGGACAACAAAGGACTGGCCATCCAGGGCGGCCCGTCTGTGACCAAAGGCGGCATTGACGCAGGCAGCAAAAAAATTACCCATGTGGCGGCCGGTGAAATAAGCGCCACTTCCACTGATGCTGTTAATGGAAGCCAGCTCCAGGCCGTAAAGAATGATGTGCAGAATAATACGCAGAACATATACAACATGGGTAAAAAGGTAGGAGAACTGGGCACCCGGATTAACAAAGTAGGTGCGGGGGCGGCAGCACTGGCGGCCCTCCATCCGCTGGACTTCGACCCCCATGACAAGTGGGACATTGCGGCAGGCTTCGGCAATTATCGTAACGCCAGCGCTGCGGCGGTAGGCCTCTTCTATCGGCCGAACGAAAGAACGATGATGAGTCTCGGCTGGACCATGGGTGATGACAGGAACATGATTAATGCAGGAATTTCTGTGAAGCTGGGACGCGGTGACGTTTATACCCGTTACTCCAAAGTGGAAATGGCGAACCAGATTAAGGACTTGAAAGAGAAAAATGACAAGATGCAGGCAGAAAATAAAGAGATGAGATCGGAGCTGGATGAATTGAAGGCCCAGGTAGCAGCTCTCGCTGCCAAGAAATAAGCAACTTTTAGTAAAAAAGGAGCAGGCACTGCTGATGGTGCCTGCTCCTTTTTCGTTTCCGGTAAAAGTGGAAATCATGGCAAGGCGTCATCCGAAGCGAATGTGAAGGATCTGCTGTTGTGATGAGGAAAGCGGTAAGAAGATAAAAGCTATCAGCTGTGAGCTGCCAGCTATAAGCTGTTAGCTATGAGTTAAAAGCCGAAGCATATGATTTCCGTTAGGTGTCATACGAAACAACAGCAAAGGATCTGCTGTCATAATGAGGGAAACGTTAATCGTCATCCTGAACGGATGTGAAGAATCTGTTGCCGTGGTGAGGAAAGCGGTAAGAAGATAAAAGCTGTGAGCTGTTAGCTGTGAGTTAAAAGCCGAAGCATATGATTTCCGTTAGGTGTCATACGAAACAACAGCAAAGAATCTGCTGCCGTGATGAGGGGGGGTAATCGTTATCCTAAGCGAATGTGAAGAGTCTGCTGCTATGGTGAGGAAAACGGTAAGGCGTCATCCGGTGTAATAGATTCTTCACTCTGTGTCACATAGCCGTTTCCCTGCTTTCTCACAAAGCATTCTTACCCCCGTTCTGAATGACGATTTTGGGAAAGCACGTCACTAACAATGGAGAACGGAAAGCATCATAATGACGGAGACGGTAAGGCGTCATAATGAGGAAAGCGGTAAGAAGATAAAAGCTGTGAGCTGTTAGCTGTCAGCTATGAGCTATGAGCTGTGAGCTGTCAGCTGTCAGCTACAAGCTATGTTATAATGAATAAATTATAGGGTGTGTATTGTCTTTGGAGGGGGTATCAGGGTGGCAGAGCTGAATTTACTGCAGGAGAAAATTTTGAGCGACGGAGTGATCCGTCCAGGGAATGTGCTCAAGGTGGACAGTTTTCTGAATCATCAAATCGATGTGCCTTTTATCAGTGAACTGGGGAAGGAATTTAAAAAGCTTTTCGGGGATCGGAAAGTGGACAAGATTCTGACGATCGAAGCGTCGGGGATCGGCATTGCCTGCCTCACGGCGGTGTATTTCGGGGTGCCTGTAGTTTTTGCGAAGAAATCTGCAGGAAGCAATATGGATAAGGAAATGTTTGCTACGGAGGTTATGTCATATACCCATAATCGGAAAAACCATGTGGTGGTATCAAAGAAATATCTGAAACCCGGCGAACATATCCTCATCATGGACGATTTTCTTGCCAACGGCTGCGCCGTAAGCGGGCTTCTTGATCTGGTAAAACAGGCGGGCGGTATCGTGGAAGGCATCGGCATCTGCATCGAAAAAGGCTTCCAGGGCGGCGGCGACGCGCTCCGTGAAGCGGGATATGATGTCCGCTCTCTGGCAGTTATTGAAAAAATGGATGCCGAAACAGGCGTCATTACGTTTCGCTGAGGAGGTCGGAATGAATACAGATCCGATTTATGAAGCGGATGGGAAAATATCTGTCCGCAAAGCAGTGCCTTTCGGTCTCCAGCACGTTCTTGCCATGTTTGTGGCAAATATCGCGCCGATCCTTATCGTAACGGGCGTGGTGAAGATGCCTGCCTCAGAAGCGGGTGCTGTTGTCCAGGCAGCCATGATCATTGCAGGCATCGGCTCCCTGCTCCAGATGTATCCCGTCTTCCGTCTGGGCAGCGGACTTCCCGTCATCATGGGGATCAGCTTTACCTTTGTTTCTGTTTTTTGTGTGATCGGATTGAAATACGGCTACGGCGCTATTCTCGGTGCTGTCCTTATAGGCGGTGTTCTGGAGGGAATCCTCGGTCTCGGCGCGGCATGGTGGCGGAAACTTGTGCCGCCCATCGTTTCGGCGACTGTCGTGACGGCCATCGGGTTTTCCCTGCTTCCCATCGGAGCGAATTCTTTCGGCGGCGGTTTCGGTCATCCTGAGTTCGGCGATGCCCGTTTCCTTATTGTCGGTACGATTACTTTGGTTTCCTGCCTTATTTTTAATATCCGTACGAAATCTTTCTATAAGCAGTTATCTGTCCTTTTCGGGCTTTTTGTGGGGTACGTTACGGCATACTTCTACGGTATGGTTGATTTGGGCCGCTTGACGGAAGTATCCCTTGTGTCTCTGCCGGTTTTCATGCCTTATTCTCCGGAATTTCATTATGACGCCATCTTTTCTGTGTTCCTTATTTTCCTGGTGTCTGCCACAGAAACGCTGGGCGACACCTCGGCGCTTGCCGCCATGGGGTTCAACCGGGAAGCGGAGGACAGGGAAATATCCGGTTCCATTGCCGTGGACGGGTTTGTTTCTGCCGCGTCTTCTCTCTTCGGGTGTTTGCCGATTACATCTTTCAGCCAGAATGTGGGGCTTATCGCCATGACGCATGTGGTAAACAGGAAAGCCATCGCCAGCGGCGCCGTCATTATGGTTCTGGCAGGACTTGTTCCCGCGCTGGGGGTTATTTTGGCGTCACTGCCTGAAGCCGTCCTCGGCGGCTGTACGCTTATGATGTTCGGCTCCATCGTGGTGTCCGGTGTGCAGATGATCAGCCGCTGCGGATATTCACAGAGAAATATGAGTATTGCCGCCCTGTCTCTTTCCATCGGATTGGGATTCACGCAGACACCGCAGATTTTCCGCATATTTCCCGAACTGCTGCGGAGCGTATTCGCAGAGAACTGTGTAGCGGTGGTTTTCATCGTGGCGGTTCTTCTGAATCTTGTATTTCCCAAAGGGGAAGAGGAAAAAGCAGCGGCAGGAGTTGCCGAATGAAATACAGGCGCTGACCGGCAATCGGCGCTTTTATTTTGCCATAGTAATGGAAGTATATATTTCCTGTTGTAACAGCTGATTTGCGTATGCTAAAATGAGTTTAAATTATAAAAGGGGAGGCTGGTTTATGACAAAAGATGAAATGAAGAAGGTCGTCTGTCAGGCGATTGATGAAGCGACGGAAAAGATTCATGAAACCGTTCTTCGGATTGAAAGCGAACCTGAACTGGGATACAAAGAAACGAAAACGGCGGCAAAAGTGGAAAGTTATATGAAAGAATTAGGGCTTACGCCGCAGACGGGACTTGCTCTCACCGGTGTGAAGACTTGCGTCGATGGCGGGAAGAAAGGCCCTGCCGTAGCCGTTCTTGCGGAACTGGACGCGGTGGGAACGCCGGACAGTCCCAAAGCGGATCCTCTTACGGGAGCGGCCCATACATGCGGACATTTCCTCCAGATGGCGTCCATGCTGGCGGCATGTACGGGGATCGTCAAGTCGGACGTGATGAAGGATCTGGCGGGGAGCGCCGTGTTTTTTGCCGTACCGGCGGAAGAATATGTGGAAATTGATTACCGCAAGCGTCTGGTGAAAGAAGGGAAGATCCATTTTCTCGGCGGCAAGAGCGAACTTGTCTATGAAGGACATTTTGATGATATCGACATGGCGATGATGATGCATTCACAGGGAAACGCTCCTGAAAAGGCGGTGTACATCGGGAAATCAAGCAACGGCTTTGTAGGAAAAACAGTGCAGTATGTAGGAAAAACCGCTCATGCGGCCAATGCCCCCCATGAAGGCATCAATGCGCTGAATGCGGCATGTCTGGGGATTATGGGGATCAATGCCCTTCGTGAAACGTTCAAAGAAGATGATATGGTCCGTGTCCATCCCATCATTACCAAGGGGGGTGACCTGGTTAATAATGTCCCCTCTGATGTGCGCATGGAACTCTACGTCCGCGCGAAAACCATGGAAGCCATCGACTGCCAGCACCGTCGTGTTGACGAGGCGCTCAAAGCGGGCGGCGCGGCTGTCGGAGCAAAGGCCGTTATTGAAACGCTGCCCGGGATGTTTCCCCTGGCATGCAGTCCCCGATTGAATGACCTGTTTGTGGAAAATATCAAAGAATACTTTCCGGAAACGAAAATTGAAGATGCGGGACATTTTACGGCATCTACTGACATGGGTGATATTTCTCATCTCATGCCGAGTATCCACCCGTTTATCGGTGGCGTGGACGGCGGACTTCATACAAAGGATTTTTGCGTCACCGATTTCGATGCGGCGGCTATCCTTCCGGGAAAGGTTTTTGCCATGAATATCATTGATCTGCTCTATGACGAAGCGGCAATGGCAAAAGAAATATTGGAAAAAGAAAAACCCATTCTTACCAAGGAAGAGTACCTGGCGAAACTGGAAAGCTATTTCCAGAGTTAATTAAGAAGAGTATGTAAGAAAAGGAAAGGGGACTGCTATGAAAAGCATTAAGCTGCACCTGATCGTTCTGGTGATTATCGTCATCGCCGAACTGATCGGAAATATCGTCATCAACGTAGGAATAGGGAAAATCGTGCTTCTGCCCATGATGTACGCTCTGATTATGGGGGTTTTGACGGCGCCAAAGTTCACGAAGATTTCAGGAGAAAAGGAAATTCATGCTGCCAGCGGACTTTTGGGCGTCACTCTTGTGCTTCTCATGGCGCGCTACGGCACGCTTGTCGGACCGACACTGCCGAAAATCCTTGCCGCGTCTCCCGCCTTGATTCTGCAGGAGTTCGGTAATCTGGGAACTGTCCTTATCGGTATCCCGTTGGCCGTCCTGATCGGTCTTAAGCGGGAAGCCATCGGTGCGGCGCATTCTGTGGCCCGTGAACCGAATGTCGCTCTCATCGGCGAAAGATACGGTCTTGATGCAGCGGAAGGACGGGGCGTCATGGGCGTCTACATCTGCGGGACCGTCATCGGTACCATTTTCTTTGGCCTTATGGCCAGCGTGGCAGCTTCTTACCTGCCTTTCCACCCTCTGGCGCTCGCCATGGCAGCAGGCGTGGGGTCAGCAAGCATGATGACGGCGGCGGTAGGTTCTCTTTCCGCCATGTATCCGCAGATGGCCGACCAACTGGTAGCTTTCGGTGCGGCAAGTAATATGCTTTCAGGTTTGGACGGTATTTATATGAGTATCTGGCTCGCCCTCCCCATGTCAGAATGGCTCTATAAAGTCTGCTACCGGATTAAGTACGGCGAAGCTCCGCCGAAGAGGGAAGAGTGCGATGTGGCAGAAGTGAAAGAAGAGGAGGGGGCAAAATGAAACTGGCAGAAATATTTCAAGTTCTTATTATTACAGGCGTGATGTCCCTTGTGGCAAATACCGTAGGCACCAAGAATGATCTTATGCAGGCGATTCCGGGCATGGGTATCCTCATTGCCATCGCTTTCATCGGCATGTGGATGGGCCGCGTCCTTCCGGGAAAGATCCCCGGCGTAGCCTATGTGGTCACTCTCGGATGTATCCTGACCTATCCGGGCTTCCCCGGCTCCGATTTTATCAATGCGTCCGTTAAGAATGTAGGGTTCCTCCAGCTCTGCACTCCGATCCTGGCTTATGCGGGCATTGCGATCTGCAAAGACCTGGATGTCTTCGCCAAGAGCAGCTGGCGCATCGTTCTGGTGAGTGTAGTCGTCTTCATCGGCACCTACATAGGTTCCGCCATTATTGCCCAGGTGATCCTTAAGAGTATCGGACAGATTTAAAACATTTGGGAAAGACCCGCGCCATATAGACAAAAACGCTTCCTTCACCGGGGAGGCGTTTTTACATGGGAAATGCGACATCGGCGGACGGTTTCTCCTGCTTTCTGCGTACCCGTTTCCGCACACATCGTTATGCCTGTCGGTCACTCTATGAGTATTTCCTATACAGTTTAAGGCAAGCTATACATTGTGCTTATAAGGTGTAGACACAGGAATGAATAATGGTACAATATACATGGTATTATTTAAATAGGAAGTTTACTTACGATGAAAGGCAAGGAGGATTGTCATGAAAAGATTGAAGAAAGCAGCTTTGGCGGTGGCATGTGCTGCTGTGCTCTGTTCCGTATTTTCCGGCTGCGGCGGAGATAAAAAGGATACCGCCAAGGCCGCTCCCGCAGAGGAAAAGGTGCTCACCGTTTACACGGCGCGCAGCGAAAGCTTAAATAATCTTGTCATTCCCGCTTTTGAAAAAGAAACGGGGATTAAAGTCAATGTCATTGTGGCGGGGACGGGCCCCCTCGTGAAGCGTGTGGCGTCTGAAAAGGACAATCCCCAGGGCGATATTCTCTGGGCGGCTGACCAGACGATGCTGGATTCCCAGAAAGAACTTTTTGAGAAATATGTATCTCCGGAAGATGCGAATATGATTGATGCCGCCAAAAATAAGACAGGATATTTCTCTCCCGCATTTGCCGATCCCACTGTTTTCATCGTTAATAAAAAACTGGCAGGCGACATGAAGATTGCCGGGTTTGACGATCTCCTCAATCCGGCGCTGAAGGGCAAGATTGCCTGCGGAGACCCTGCCAACTCCAGCTCCGCGTTCCAGGTGCTCATGGCGATGCTTTACGCCAAGGGCAAGGATGGAGATCCCATGTCCCCCGAAGCTTGGGCGTATGTGGATAACTTCATTAAGAATGTGGACGGGAAATTTCTGAACAGTTCCGGCGCTGTCCATAAAGGCGCTGCCGACGGCGAATATACCGTGGGGCTTACCTGGGAAGATCCGGCAGCTACCTATGTGAAGAACGGCGCTGACGTAGAAGTTGTATTCCCGAAAGAGGGAGCCATTTTCCCGGGCGAATCCGTACAGATCATCAAAGGTGCGAAACATATGGAAAATGCGAAGAAATTTGTCGATTTCATGCTTTCCCAGAAGATCCAGGAAGCGGCAGGAAAGACGCTCACCGTCCGTCCGCTCCGCAAGGGTGTAAAGCTTGCTGACTACATGACACCCCAGGACACAATCGCTTTGTTCAAGAATTATGACGAAGGCTGGGTAGCTGCCCATAAGAAAGAAGTCGTGGCGGAATGGAATAAACATCTGGAAAATTCCAGACAGTAATAAGTAATCAGGTCATCAGAGGGCGTCGGGCATTTCGCCTGACGTCTTTTTTTATAGATGTCACTTGAATCGCGAGGTTATGAGGTTATTATGAGTGTTTCTATCAATATAGACAAAGTGGTGAAGAAGTACGGGGATACGGTCGTGGTGAACGGCCTGTCCGTGGATATTATGCCGGGCGAATTTTTCACCCTTTTAGGGCCGTCGGGCTGCGGTAAAACGACACTGCTCCGTATGATTATCGGATTCAATTCCATCGAAGGCGGTACGATTTCCGTCGATGGGAATGTCATCAACGATGTGGCGACAGATAAAAGAAATATGGGCATGGTTTTCCAGAATTACGCCATTTTCCCCCATATGTCGGTGAAAGATAATGTGGCTTTCGGTCTGCGGATGCGGAAAGTGCCTGAAAAGGAAATCGAAGAGCGGGTGGATAAAATCCTCAAGATCGTGAAGATCGACCACCTGAAAGACCGTATGCCCACAGCGCTTTCCGGCGGGCAGCAGCAGCGTGTCGCCCTTGCGCGGGCGATCGTCATCCGGCCGCAGGTACTTTTGATGGATGAACCGCTGTCCAACTTGGATGCGAAACTCCGTATCGAAATGAGGAATGCCATTAAGCAGATCCAGCGCCGGGTGGATATAACCACGGTGTATGTCACCCACGACCAGGAAGAGGCGCTGGCGGTGTCCGACCGTATCGCCGTCATGAATGGCGGGGTCATCTGCCAGATCGGCAAACCGGCGGATATTTATAAAAGGCCGAAGAATGTTTTCGTTTCGACTTTCATCGGGCTCTCCAACCTGCTGGACGGACATATCGTGAAAAAAGGAGATAAGACAAGCATTTCCTTTAAAGAAAATGAAGACTGGCTTGTAGACATGGATAACTTATCAGGCGGCGTAGAGGACGGAGAAGAAGTCATCATTTCCGTCCGCCCGGAAGAATTTGATATGGAGCCCGGCACGAAAGAGGGGATCCGCGGCGTGATCCGTTCTTCCGTCTTCCTCGGACTCACCACCCATTACTTCATCACCACCGGCAGCGGGCAGGAATTGGAGATCCTCCAGACCCAGGAAGGCCACGATATCCTTCCCGACGGCAGCGCCGTCACGCTCACCGTCAAAGCCGGGCGGATCAATGTCTTCCGCCGGGCAACGGAAGAAACATTGATCAGAGAGGAAGGACTATGAAAAAGAATCTGACTGTCTGGAACCTTTTCAGTGTCGTCATTCTTGCGGCTTTCGCCCTTTTCATCATGTATCCCATATTCCTCATTCTGTACCGGAGTGTCATTCATGGGGATACAGGGGCGCTCACGCTTCAGAATTTCGCCCATTTCTTCGCTAAAAAATTCTACTGGGGTACCATGGTAAACTCGCTGAAAGTCACCGTCATTTCCACGATTTTATCGGCGGCTCTCGGCCTTCCGCTGGCATACCTCATGAGGAGCGTGAAAATAAAAGGAAGCAGTTTCCTGAATATCCTCATCGTTATCTCCTATCTGTCGCCGCCTTTCATCGGGGCATACGCGTGGATACAGATGCTCGGGCGGCAGGGCGTCATCACCCAGTTCCTGAACAACACCTTCGGACTCCATTATGGCGGTGTGTACGGCTTTGCCGGCATTGTCCTCGTCTTTACGCTCCAGTCATTTCCTCTCGTTTACATTTACGTATCGGGAGCGCTGAAAAATCTGGACAACTCTTTGAATGAAGCGGCGGAAAGCCTGGGGTGCAGCCGCATGGGGCGCATTTGGAAAATCATCGTGCCTCTTGTCATGCCCACGCTCCTTGCCAGCTCCATGCTCGTTTTCATGCGTGTCTTTGCCGACTTCGGCACGCCCATGCTCATCGGTGAGGGATACAAGACACTCCCCGTCCTTATTTACAACCAGTTCATGGGCGAAGTATCGGGCGATGACGGCTTCGCGGCAGCCATCTGCTGCATCGTGATCGGGCTCACCATCGTCATGTTCTTCGTCCAGCGTTTTCTTGCGGGAAGAAATACCTACGCCATGACCGCCCTGAAACCTATGGCGGCGGAATCACTCGGCGGCCTGCGGAATGTCCTTGCCCATCTGGCAGTCTACATGACCGTGGGACTGGCGATCCTTCCCCAGTTCGTCGTCGTGTACACCTCTTTCCTCGCTACAAACGGAGGGCAGGTATTTACCGGCGGATTCGCTCTTCAGAGTTATGATGCGACACTCTTTGCCAAGGACAATGACGTCATTTGGCATACCTACTTCCTGGGGCTTTGCGCCATCGCTGCCGTCCTCGTCTTAGGTGTCCTTATCGCCTACCTTTCCGTGCGGAAAAGAAATACACTGAACAGTATTCTTGACGTCATGACGATGTTCCCCTTCATCATTCCCGGCTCCGTCCTTGGTATCGCTTTCGTCTTCGCTTTCAATAAATCGCCGATTATCCTTACCGGAACGGCGCTGATCATGATTATTTCTTTCGCGGTGCGGAGAATGCCCTATACCGTCCGTTCCTCCACCGCTATTTTGGGAAATATCAGTCCCAGCATCGAAGAAGCGGCTATTTCTCTGGGCGCCTCCGATATGACGACTTTCCGTAAAATCACGGTTCCCATGATGATGCCCGGCGTTCTTTCCGGCGCCATCATGAGCTGGGTCACCATCATCAGCGAGCTGTCGTCATCCATCATCCTGTATACGAACAGCACGCAGACACTCACCGTGTCCATCTACACGGAAGTCATCCGCGGCAACTACGGGAACGCTTCCGCGTATGCCACCATTCTCACGGTGACATCCATCCTGTCGCTGCTCCTTTTCTATAAAGTGACAGGCCGATGTGACGTGTCGGTGTAAAGCGGGAAAATTTTATAAATAAAAAGTTAGAAGTTTATAATTCTGGGAATATGGCATAGTCGTTAAATGCGGTTATGCCAATTCTTATTTGCAGAAAAAATCATGAGTAAGGAGCTATGATATAACGCAGAAATGTTTTATTACAGCCTTTTATGATTATCTGCCGATAAAAATGGAATTCATGATAAGCTGTCATCAGAAGTAATAGATTCTTCACTCTGTGTCATCGTTCCGTTTCCTGTTTTTCTCGAACAGCATTCTTGCTTCCGTTCAGAATGACACCGGACGGCAAGCGTCATCCTGAACGAATGTGAAGGATCTATGACTCTGGTGAGGGAAATGGAAAGAGCCTAGTGGGAAGTTATGAGCGGAATAGAGTCATTACTCCTCATCACATAGATGCGTTCATGTTTTATCGGCAGCGGACATGCTGTAAATTTAACTGAGAAGTACCGCTTAACAGCGGTATTTTTTTATTGCATTGCCGGGATAAAAATGGAAAAAATGGGAGTACGGGAAAAGTATTTCAAAAAAATTTCAAATTATTTTTCCTGTTTCAGCAAATTTAAACTCGAAAGGGATACTATAATGGCAGCGCTAAGAACTGTTCCTTTCCGGAGAGGGAACAGGGAAAGGAGAAAAGAGAAAAGAGTATGGCTAAGAAATTGGAACTTAAATTCCTGACTTCCGCGAATACGGAGCTTATTGTGAGCATTGCCGATCCGAAGGACGGGCTCGCATTGTCCGCCGTGCAGGCGGAGGCCGCAAAAATCATGCCGGTGCTGGCAAACGGCAAGGGCATCGGGGCGGCTTCTTTCGCTAAGGCGGTCATGGTGACCACTACGGAAGAGGAAATTCATTAATTTTGAAAGAGAACTGTAAGGAGAAATATATTGAAAGGGAAAGGAGGGATAATGATGGCAGTTTCCAAATCTGTGGAAAAAACAAGGCTTCTGGTACGTGTTGAAAATACGGACGGTTTTTTGAAGAATCTGACTTTTAACAATATCAGGGAAAGCGCGTCTGATGAAGAGATGCTTCATGCGGGGAAGGCGATCGCCGGACTGCAGGTGAAGGCGCTTGATTCTGTCCGCCGCTCTGATGTGGCTGTTCTGACTGACGGCGAATAATCTGCCGGAGACGGGCAGGGAAAGGCCCGGGTTACGGACTCGGGCTTTTCCTTTTTAGGATAGGACGCTCTCCCGTCCGTTTTTGAAAATAGGGTTCGCAGGGCTGCGGAAACGCCTATTGACAGACGGGGGAGAAAGTTCTATTCTTAAATTAATATAGAACATATGTTCTATAAAAAGGAACGATATTTTATAAAAGATGCAAAAACGAGGAATTTCTTGTAACGGAAGTGGATATTTCTTAAATGAAAGTGAGGATTGGGAATGCATTTTGATTATATCAGGCTTCGGGCACGGATCCGTGAGAAGCTGGGGTCTGACGTTGTTTTTGCGGCAAGGCTGGGGATCAGCAAGACGTCTTTGTCTCTGCGGCTGAATAATCAGCTTCATTTTTCCCAGCGTGATATTTATAATTCCATGCGGATTCTGCAGATCAGGCCGGATGAGGTGGGGGCGTATTTCTTTGAGCGGCCCCGTTGTGAGGAGTTTTATTTTTGACGGAAAGGAGGGTCTATGGATGCAGGTTCGTGGATGGAGGCTTTTGAACGGGCTTCGGAGCGGCTTGTGGAGGACTGGCAGGTGAAGCTGGTGACGACGGGTCTTTTGGCGGAAGGGATTTTTCCTGTGGAGCTGATCAGTTTATTTGCGCTGGCGGTATTTATTGATCTGGTGACGAAGTGGATGGCGCTTGCCCACAAGTATCTGGCGGCGAAGGGGGAAGAGGATCGTGATATGGTATCGTGTATTCTGGCGATTCCCTCGGCGCATCGGGCCGGAATGATTTCCAGCAGGCAGATGAAGCGGCAGTTTGCCGGAAAGATGGTGCTTTATATTCTGCTGACCGTCGGCGGCGGTGCGGCAGACCGGCTTCTGGCAAGTGTGGGACGGCCGGATCTGTTTATGGAAATGTGTGTCAGTTATCTGGCGGCGTCGGAGATGCTGAGTATCGTGGAGAATCTGAATGATGCCGGTGTCGGGGTGCTGTCGGGGCTGGTAAGGAAGTTGAAAAGGAAGTGATGAGGGGAAGGAAGTATTTCTTTCCGTAAAATATGGATAAACGGATTATGACTTTGGATGAAATAGGAACGCGCCTGGAGGCTGCCCGCGGTAGGATTGACCGGATTTACTGCCACTGGACGGGGGCGCCGTACCAGCTGGTGGAGTGCCTGGCATATCATGTGGTGATTGACCGGGGCGGGTACTGCCATGTGATTCATGAGGATTTCACGGAGTGCCTGGCGCATACGTGGCACAGGAACAGCCGGTCGATCGGTGCGGCGCTGGCGTGCTGCCGTGACGCATGCTGCTACTATGACGCGCCGAGCGGTGTGGATCTGGGGTGTGAGCCGCCGACAGAGGCGCAGGTGGAAGCGCTTGCGATGTTCTGCGCGAGGGCTGTGGAAGAGCTTGGACTGTCGGTGTCAGATATTTACACACATGCAGAGATGGCTGCTTTTGACGGGTACGGGATCGGCAGCGGTGATCCGGATATGCGCTGGGATCTGCTCTATGTCCCCGATTACGGTGACGGCGGCCGGCTGGTTCCCGGCGGTGAGCTGATTCGGGGGAAAACAAAATATTACAGGAAGCAGAGGAGCGGGCTCCTGTGCTTATGAGGAAAGACGCTGTCTTGTCAGGAGACGGCGTTTTTACGTGGACATAAAAAGAAATGAAGAAATGAAAAAGAGTATCTTCTCCGCGCAGGAGTGAAGATACTCTTTTCTTTGTTTAATCGGTGATGGTTCCGATCCCCGGCTGATCCATTTTTTCCACTTTCACCGCTTCCAGATGGTAGAAGGGGGCGGTGAGGTGGTCGTTCAGATGGACAGTGGCTTCACGGAGGATGCCGTACACTTTGATCCATGTGACGCCGTCTTCATAGCCGGTGAAGTCGCCGTCAGAGGTAAATTCAAAATCCACATAGCCGCCTGTGCAGTAAGGACAGGTGGGGCCGTTTCTTCCTACGAAGTAGTGGCCGTTGATGGAAATGAAATAGCCTTCGATGAGGACGGTTTTGTCTTTGTAGTCGCGGAAGTTCATGAACCAGTCGTTGATCTGTGTCATATACCGCTTATCGCCGACGACGATGTCTATGTTGTTGTAATCAAAGTTTTGCCGGTCCGTTTCCAGATTGTAGGGATATTCAAAGACAGGATACTTCGATTTTTTCCCTTCAGGAGCAGCCGGTTCAGGCGCCGGCTGTTCTTCTTTCTGCGGAGCCGGCTCCGGTGTTTCTGCCGGCGCCGGGGTTTCCTTGGCCGCCGGAGGAGTTTCCGCTTTTTTTGCTTCCTGCACGGTTTTTCTGGTAATGATCTGCGGCGGATCCTGCGCTTTTTCCTGTGTGCCGCAGCCGCCTAAGAGAAGAAGCGGCAGGCAGAGAAGCCATATTTCTTTTCTCATTCAAAAGCCTTCTTTCATTTTCCGTATGCCCGCGGCGATAAAGAGGAGGACAATGTCAGTGACGACAATGGACGCTCCTGTGGGAATCGAGCCCATGTAGGAGATGGTCAGTCCTGCCATGAATGTAGCCACGGAGAAAACGGAGGAGAGGATGATCGTCGTCTTGAACTGCCGGCAGAGCTGCATCGCGGTGAGCGAAGGGAATACGATCAGGCTGGAAATAAGGAGCGCGCCCATCATGCGCATGCCAAGGACGATCGTGATGGCTGTGAGAAAGGCGATGATCATATTATAGAGCCTTGTCCGTGTGCCGGTGGCGGAGGCGAACGGTTCATCAAAGGTAACCGCAAATATACGGTTATAAAACAAAATGAAAAGGAGCACGACGGAGATGCCGAGGATGACGGAAAGACGCACGTCATCGGTGCTCATGGCAAGGATGCTGCCGAACATGTAGTTGCACACGTCGGTATTCATTCCTGTGCTTAAGGAAATCGTCATGACGCCGATGGCAAGAGCGCCGCTGCACAGAAGAGCCGTAGCAGAGTCGCCTTTGATCTTCGCGCTGTCTTTCAGCTGGAGAAGAAAAAAGGCGGCGGCGATGCAGGCAGGGATGGAAATGGTGAGGGGCTCCGCGTGAAAAGCATAAGCGATGGCGAGGGCGGCAAATCCCACATGGGAGAGTCCGTCGCCGATCATGGAGTACCGTTTCAGTACAAGGCTGGTCCCTAAGAGGGAAGCGCAGAGGGAAACAAGGCAGCCCACAATGATGGCGCGCACCATGAAGGGATAGCTGATCATTTCAATAAAGATATCCATCATAGCCCGCCTCCTGCAAATCTCTGCCCCACGGGGCTTCTGAGATACTCTTCCGTCGTCCCGAAGAACTGCTGTGTCCCGCCGGACAGGTGGAGAATATGGTTTGCCTGTCCCAGGGTGCCGCGGATATCGTGGGAAACCATGATGACAGTGACGCCGTACTTCTCTATGCAGTCTTTGAAAATATGGTAAAGCTCACCGGTCATGATGGGATCAAGGCCGGTCACCGGCTCGTCCAGGAGCAGGAGTTTTCCCGTGGCGCAGAGTGCCCGCGCAAGGAGTACACGCTGCTGCTGGCCGCCTGAAAGATCGCGGTAGCACCGTTTCTTCAGGTCGGCAATGCCGAGCATTTCCATTTTTTCTTCCGCGTCTTCTTTATCCGATTTTCGATAAAAAGGATACATGCCGCAGCGGTTCAGACGGCCTGAAAGAACGACTTCCCAGACACTGGCGGGAAAATCTTTCTGCACGGGGGTCTGCTGGGGAAGGTATCCGATTTCCGTAGGCTTGAAGCCGTCGGCAGTTACGATTTCCCCGCCCGATATTTTTTTCAGGCGCAGAAGCGCTTTCACCAGTGTGCTTTTTCCTGCGCCGTTTTCACCGACGATTCCGAGGTAGTCCCCTTCATCGACGGAGAAATTCAGGTCGGAAAGAACCGCTTTTCCATCATAAGATACGGAAAGATGGCGGCATGTAAGCAGACTCATCAGTTGAGCGCCTCCTTGAGAACTTTCACATTATGGTTCATGAGGTCAATATAAGTTACGCCTTTTTTGAATTCTTCATCGCTTACGTTGTGGACGGCGTTCAGAAGCTCATTTTTCGCGCCTGTGGCTTCCGCGATGGCTTTGCTCATCTGTTCATTGGACATCTCGATGTGGAATACCACCGGGATATGGTCTTCCTTCACCTTATCCACGAGGAAAGCAATAGTTGCCGGATTGGCTTCCGTATCAGTGGAGCAGCCGGGGAAAGCGGCGTAGTAGGTCAGGCCGAATTCTTTGGCGAAATAAAGGAAGGGGAAACGGTCACCGACGATGATTTCTTTTCTCTTCGCGTGATCAATGACGTCATGGAAATCCTTATCCAGTTTTTCCAGTTTCGCAATGTAAGCCTCAGCGTTTTTCTGATAAGTCTGGGCATTGTCCTTGTCGAGACCGGAAATGGTTTCGGTGAGGGCTTTTACGATCTGGATAGCGTTTGCGGGAGAGGTCCAGACATGCTCATCCATTTCAGGGCCTTCTTCGCCGTCATGGTGGTGGTGCTCCTTGTCATCATGATGATGTTCTTTATCATGGCTGTCCTTGTCATCGTGATGGTGTTCATGTTCTTCTTCCTGCATGCCTTCGGACATTTCTTCTTCATACAGTTTGACAGTATCCATCGTTTTGAGTGTTTTGAGCTTGCTCTTGTCTATGGAGCTTAACATGCCGTCCACCCATTCATCGGAGTCGCCGCCGGTGTAAACGAAAAGATCGCTCTTGCCGATGGCCTGGATGTCTTTCGGAGACGGTTCATAACTGTGGGCTTCCGCGCCCGGTTTGAGAAGCATAGTGACCTCTGCTTTATCGCCGACAATCTGGCGGACAAAGTCGTAAGAGGCGAAATTGGTACAGATGATTTTCAAAGGTTCTTTCCCTTTGGAATCGGGAGCGCCGTTCTTGTTTAATGAACAGGCGGCAAAAGCAAAGACGGCGAAGCACGCCATCAGGCAGGCAATTATTTTTTTCATGGAAATCCTCCTAACTAATACAATGGAAATAAAAATGCAAGCGCCGGGTTTAATCGGTGAGCTTGACACGGAGGGTGACCAGCGTGGAGGAAACCGTGAGAAGAGAAACGGCAGAAAGGGAAAGAACGGCGGAAAAAAGATGGGGGATGGAAACAGATCCTCCATTGTCCGCCGGGATCGTGACAGACGAACAGACGGAAAGCGTCCGGAGGCACAAATCAATCTTTTCGCAGATCGGGCAGGGATCGCTGCCATGGCCGTGGTCATGGGACAATTCTTTTGCAATGAAAAAGAAGGATAGAGCCAAAGTGAGAACGAAAGCGGCACTGATGAAGAGCGCTGTCAGTTTTCTGCGGTATGCCATGATTCCTCCTTTTTAATGATGGAAAATAAAAAAGCGCACGTTTTAAAGGCGGTGCGCAGTTCCGTAAAGTTTCTCAGCGGCAGTCTTTGCAGACGCCGTAAACCGTCGTTTTTGATAAATCAATGTCAAACTTGTCGCCGCGGAGGACGTCCCGGAGCAGTTTATCGGAAATTTTCTGTGTCATATGGGTCGTCCGGCCGCATTTCAGGCAGGTGATGTGAAGTTTGTCATCACAGGTTTCCGATGAGACATAGCGGTACACATTTTCCCGCTTGTTCTTGCCCGGCGAGCGGAGAATAAGGCCTTCCCGCTCCAGCATGGCGAGATTTCGGTACACCGCGCTAACGCTGATTTTCGCGTGCTCTTCCGCGATAAGCTGCGCCGCCAGGTCCCGCGCGGAAATGGTCATGTCAGGGTGGCTTTGGAAAAATTCAAATAATTTTTTTCTCTGTTCGGTCATATACATGGGAGCACACTTTCTAAATATGCGATTTTCTCGCAAATTATTATAACACAGTGGAAACGAATGTCAAATAAATAACGGAATGGAAAAAGAATTTTTTAAGAAATATTTTCGCCGGATCGGGAATGGGAAATCATTTTTTCCAGTGCCCTCTTCACCACCTTTTGGAAGCGTTTTTCCGCTTTTTCATAAACCTCATGGGGAGCGACGGATTCGCTGTCCGTCCGTTTGGCGACGACGCCGCAGATGGAAGCGGCTTTCAGTCCCAGTACGGCACAAAGTGTAAAAAGGGTGGCATTTTCCATTTCATAATTCGTACATCCGATATGCCGGAAATCTTCCAGAGAACCTTGCAGCCGTTTCAATACATAGCCGCCGAAGCTGTCATACCGTTCCTGTCCCGGCCAGAAGCTGTCGGTGCTGATGGAAATCCCCGTTTTGAAAGGGATGCCCGATTCCTCTGCCGCTTCGCGGAGCGCAAGGACAGTATCCATGTCAGCTGCTGCCGGAAATTCGATGGGGGCGTATGCGCGGGAAGCGCCGTCCATGCGGACCGAAGCCGTATTGATGACCACATCGCCCAGGTGCAGATCCTCCTGAATGGAGCCTGTCGTGCCGACGCGGATGAATGTTTCCACGCCGAGGCGGGCCAGCTCCTCTACGGCAAAGGTGACGCAGGGGCCGCCCATGCCGGTAGACATGACGAGGACAGGCGCGTTTTCTATCCGGGCGAGCCATGTGGTGTAATCCCGGTGCGAGGCGATGAAGAGGGCATTTCTATCCAGCGCTTTGGCAAGGCCTTCCACACGGCCCGGGTCGCCGGGGAGAAGGGCGTACTTCGCGCCGCGGATCATGCCGGCGGAAAGCCCCGTGTGGTACATGATTTCTGCGGGACCGGCGTAATTTTTCACATGGTGCTCCTTTCATAAAACCTGTGCTTTTTTCTATTATAGCACTCATCAGGCATATAAAATAAGAAAAATAATTATAGGGTGTGAAAGGTGACGCTGGCGCACATAGTGCGATTGAGGTACTCGCTTGCCGTAATAATTTAAATCGTAAAAGAATAGTTAGCTTGCAGCTGACAGCTCACAGCTAACAGCTAATAGCTATTACCCTTTTTGCCGGCTTCCTCATCACGGTAACAGATCCTTCACATTCGTTCAGGATGACGCTTAACGTTTCCCTCACTATGACGCTTTTCCTTTAATCGTCATTCAGAGCGGAAGTAAGAATGCTGTATGAGAATGAGGAAAAACCACAACATGACACGGAGTGAAGAATCTATTACCCTGAATAGCATCTTACCGTTTCCCCTCATCACGGTAACAGATCCTTCACGTTCGTTCAGGATGACGCCTTAACGTCTTATACAAGGATCATGGAGTCGGCCGTCAGAAGGAGCTGTTGGCGCACGTAGTGCGATTGAGGATACTCGCTTGTCGTAATGATTTAAATCGTAAAAGAATAGTTAGCTTGCAGCTGACAGCTCACAGCTAATAGCTTTTATCTTCTTACCGTATCCCGTCATTCAGAGCGGGGGCAAGAATGCTTTGTGAGAAAAACAGAAAACAGGATAGTGCCACTGAGCGAAGAATCTATGACTCTGATGACGCCTTACTGTCTTCCCTCATCACGGTAACAGATCCTTCACATTCGTTCAGGATGACGATTAACGTTTCCCTCACTACAACAGCAAATCCCTTGCTGTTGTTTCGTATGACACCTAACGGAAATCATATGCTTCGGCTTTTAACTCACAGCTAATAGCTAACAGCTTTTATCTTCTTACCGTATCCTGTCATTCAGAGTGGAAGTAAGAATGCTGTATGAGAATGAGGGAAAATCACAACATGACACAGAGCGAAGAATCTATTACCCTGAATAGCATCTTACCGTTAGTAACATTTTTATCAGCCGATAAAAAAGAGCATCCGTAGCAGCGGGAGAAAATGCTTTTCTGTTTCACCGCACTATTCTGTGTCTATCGTTTTCGATACGGAGGGGAATGTATGGTACAATGGAAAAAATACCTTTTATTTCATGAAGGAGCAGAGTATGTACGAAGAGACGACGATTGCCGCCATCGCTACCGCGCCCGGCGAAGGGGGAATCGGCATCATCCGTCTGAGCGGCGTTTCCGCATTGGAGATCGCGGACAAAATATTTCATACGGGAAAGATTAAAACGTTTAAAGAAGCTGTGCCTCGCATGATGTATTTCGGCCATGTGACGGACGGTGAAAAGAGGATTGACGAAGGTCTTGCGGTGTACATGAAAGCCCCTCATTCCTACACGGGAGAAAACGTGGTGGAAATCCAGATCCACGGCTCAGCGGAGGCTCTCCGGGAAACACTGTCTCTTGCTTTGCGCAGCGGCGCAGTTCCTGCCATGCGCGGAGAATTTACCAAACGGGCTTTTTTGAACGGCCGTCTTGATCTGGCGCAGGCGGAAGCTGTCATGGATATTGTCAGCGCGAAGGGAGAGGCGGCGCTTACCCAGGCGGAAAGCCATCTGTCCGGCGCGCTTTCCGGTTTTGTCCATGAGGTCATGGAAGAACTCAAAGACCTCATTACGAAATTGGAAGTGACCATCGACTATCCCGAAGAAGATCTGGAAGACCTTACCATGGAAGAAATAAGGGATGCTTTGGAGAAAATTGACAAATCCCTGTCGGCGCTTCTGAAACGGTCCGAAGAGGGACGGATTATCAGGGAAGGACTCCGCACCGCGATTATCGGGAGACCGAACGCGGGGAAATCATCCCTGCTGAATGCCCTTCTGCAGGAAGAACGGGCGATCGTCACCGATGTGCCGGGCACAACGCGGGACACCATTGAAGAGGCGGTTCGCATATCGGGAGTTTCCCTCCTTCTTATGGATACCGCCGGTCTGCGGGAAACAGACAATAAAGTGGAACAGATCGGGATCGAACGGGCGCGGGCATCCATGGAAAAAGCAGATCTCATTCTTGCGGTCATTGACGGTTCGTCGCCTCTGGATGGGGAAGATAAAACCATTCTCCACAGCCTCGGCGGAAAAAAGGCGATTGTCATTTTAAATAAATATGACCTCACGCCGGAAGTCAAGGCGGAAGATATATGGGAAATCGCGGGGCAGATTCCTGTTGTTTCCCTTTCTGCCCGTTACGGGAGCGGGATGGATGAACTGCGGGACGAACTGCGGAAGATCACCGAAAAACAGGATGCCGACGCGGGCCGTGTCCTCTTCCTGACCAACCTGCGCCATGTGGAATTGGTACGGAAGGCGCTGGACAATGTCCTCCGCGCGAGAGCGTCCGTCCGTGAGGGTCTTCAGGCGGACTTCATCGTCATCGATCTCACGGAAGCCTGGAAAACGATGGGGGAAATCACGGGCGATACCATGGATGATGAACTGATCCATTCCATTTTCAGCCGCTTCTGCGTGGGGAAATAAAGTGCTTCCATAAATCATGGGGCAGAGAATCAATCGGATATGTTTGGATAAGGCGGCGGGGCTGCCGGGCGTTTTCCGGCGGGCTTCCCGCTTTTGCATTGACTTTTATTTTTCCTTATGGTAATAATGAAAACATCTATCATTATCATATTTACCTGAAGCGGGGTGTATATAAGGGGTGTATATAAATGAAAAAATATGTAAGCAGTTCCATTCTGCTTGTCCTGAGCCTTCTTTTTATCATCGGGGAGCAGACGGTGGCGGGGCCGTGCCCTGTTATGCCGGACGGCAGGTTTATGGTGTGCCATTGGGCAGGGCAGGCGGTTCTCGGCGTGGGGATCGTGCTTGTGGTCCTTTCGCTGATTCATCTGGCCTTTAAAAATGACGGTATGAAATTGGGCTTAGATCTGGCAGTCATTGCCGATGCCGTCCTTTTACTGATGATTCCCAACCGCCTTATTCATCTTTGTATGAAAAACCATATGCAGTGCCATACGGTCATGGAGCCTTTCGTACTGGTCATGGGGGTATTGATGATCGCGGCAGCGCTGGGTGATTTCTTTTTCCGGCGCCGTATCGTGAAGAAAGAGGCCACCCATGGATCTTAACCGGCTGCCCTGGAGGAATCTGTCCCGCAGGCCGCTGCGGACGGCGGCTCTCCTCGTGCTTACCTTTTTCCTGTCCTTTGTCATTTTTGCCGGTTCCATGACAGTCGTGAGCCTTCAGAACGGTCTGGAAACATTGGAAAATCGTCTTGGCGCGGACATTATCGTCGTACCGAATACGGCAAAACGGAAAGTAGATCCTAAAACGATGATACTGGACGGGACACCGGGCTATTTTTACATGGAACGGGAAAAGATGACGCTTATTTCCCATATTGAAGGCGTGGAAAAGGTATCGCCCCAGATATTTCTCGCGTCCCTTTCCGCTTCGTGCTGCTCCGTTCCGGTGCAGATTATCGGGTTTGAGCCGGAAACAGATTTTATCATCCAGCCGTGGATCCGCGAAAGTTACGGCAGAGAACTTGCCCATGGCGATGTGGTGGTGGGCTCGGCGGTCAATGCGGACGTGGGGGATACGATCCGTTTTTACAATAAAGACTGCCGCATCGTAGCGAAACTGGCGGCGACCGGCACGGGGCTTGATACTGCGGTTTATACGAAAGCGGAGACCATACGGACGCTCATCGAGGCATCGTCGAAGATGGGGCTGAATCCGCTTTTTGAAGGCGATGTGGAAAACGTTATTTCTTCCGTTTACATCAAAGTAAAAGACGGTTATGACATTAAAAAAGTGACGGAAAATATCAATCTCCGTGTACGCCGTGTGAAGGCAATCCAGATGAAAGACATGCTTTCCGAAATAGCGGGCAGCCTTTCAGGGATTTCAAAAACAATCACCCTTCTTTTCGCGGCGGTCTGGGTGATGGTGTTCATCGTTCTGGTCGTTTCCTTCTCCGTCCTTGTGGGAGAAAGGAAAAAAGAATTTGCGCTGCTCCGCGTGATGGGAACGTCACGAAGAAAACTGGCAGGGGTTTTATTGAAAGAAACTCTTATCCTGAGCGTCTCCGGCGGCGCGGCAGGCGTGCTCATGGGACTCCTTGTGGTGATTCCTTTCAGCGGGCTCATTGAAACGGGACTGAAACTGCCTTTCCTTCTTCCCGGGATCAGGGAAACGGGATGGCTGGCGTTTGCCGCGATGGCGGTCATCTGCCTGGCGGGCCCCGCGGCATCGGCATATGCTGTGCTGCGCCTGTCCCGTGTCGATCCCGCGATGATTTTAAGGGAGGGTGAATAAATGCGTCTGGAAGCGGAACAGGTAACGAAACAATACCAAACGGATCCGAAAAAAGCACGGTTTGCTTATGCCCTTTCCGGAACCGATCTGGTGGTGGAGAGCGGAGAATTTGCCGTCATTACAGGAAAATCGGGAAGCGGGAAATCCACGCTCCTCCATATCCTTGCAGGGCTGCTTCAGCCGACATCGGGCTGCGTGCTGGCGGGAGGGAAAGATTTGTACCGTATGGCGGACGGCGAATTGTCAAAGTTCAGAAATGAAAATATCGCCGTCATTCCCCAGGGCGGCGGAGCGATTTACAGCCTGACGGCGGAAGAAAACATCCGTCTGGCCCGGAACATCTGTGGAAGAAAAGAAGAAAAAGACATCCTGCCCCTTATGAAAGAACTGGGGATCGAACAGCTGAAAGACGCATATCCCTCTGAACTTTCCGGCGGCGAGCTGCGCCGCGTGGCCATCGCGAGAGCGCTCTTTCAGGGCGCAGGGATCCTTCTTGCCGACGAGCCGACTTCTGACCTTGATGAAGAGAATACGGATATCGTCGCAAAGCTCCTCCGCCGGGCGGCAGACAGTGGGAAAACGGTTTTTGTCGTCACCCACGAGATGGATATGCTGCCCTATGCCGATTCCCACTACATTATGAAAGAAGGCGTTCTGAGCGCCAGCGAAGAATCTGTACCCGTGGTGAGGAAGCCGATGAGAAGATAAAAGCTATCAGCTGTGAGCTGTCAGCTACAAGCTAACTATTCTTTTACGATTTGAGTCATTATGACAAGCGAGTATTCTCAATCGCATTGCGTGCGCCAGCAGCTCCTTCTGACGGCCGACTCCATGATCCTTGTATAAGACGTTAAGGCGTCATCCTGAGCGGCAACGAAGGATCTATTACCGTAATGAGGAAAATCGGTAAGGCATCATCAGCATAATAGATTCTTCACTCCGTGTCACCATCCCGTTTTCTGTCTTTCTACCACAGTATTCTTGCCTCCGTTCAGAATGACGATTTTGGGAAAGCGCGTCATTATCAATGGGGAACAGAAAACGTCATGATGACGAAGACCGAAAGACATTGCCCAGAGCAATAGCAAAGAATCTGTTACCGTGGTGAGGGAAGACGGTAAGAAGATAAAAGCTGTCAGCTATTAGCCGTTAGCTGTGAGCTGTCAGCTGCAAGCTAACTATTCTTTTACGATTTAAATCATTTGTGATGCGGGAAAAGAGGAGTTTTTGTATAATATGTTTATTGAGAAATAGATGTGTTGAAGGAGGACTCATCGTATGTGTGGCGGATTGAAGAAAAGATACATTTTGATGGCATTGGTGTGTTTCGGCGTTGTCATGTCCGGCGGGGGTTTTGTGCAGGCGGAAAGCACAACGGCGGAAAGCCGCAGTGAGACGCGGACGACAGTGGACAGGAATGGAACGATTGCCGAGCGTGTCCGGCGGACAGAATCGCGCACAACGGTTTCCAGCGAAACAAAGGACAGTGATGCGATTCGGAATATGGCCGCAGAACAGCGCCGGCAAATGGAACGTATGGGATTGCCTCATACGGGAGACCGGGCATTTAATGAGAAGGTGGAATATCAGTATGAGTCCGGCGTGGTGCTGAATGAGCTCCTGGCGCCGCTTGTGGTACCTAATCGAAACGTTCCCAAGTCGATTGGGACATGGGCAGGAATGACTTTCCAAAATGATAGGATTATAGAGCAGGGGATCCTGGCGAAATGCAAATCCGGCGGCAAGTGGGGTATTCTTGGCGTAGACGGGAAAGAGCTGATTTCTCCTGCTTATAAGGAAATCCTGGATGTGAATGACCGCACCGGTGTGATTCATGTCATGGTGGATAAGAAAACCACCCGGTTCATTTCCAAAACAGGCGAACAGCTGACACCGGAGGCCGCCGATGAATCGGACCGCCTGAGCAGGACGGATGCTGCCGGGCAGGGAGACAGCCGGGAGTATTATGACAGCGACGGCTATACGTCCTTTAAAGAAAAAGGGAAATACGGTTTCAAAGACGGCATGGGGAAGGTGGTCATCTCGCCGCGGTATAAGGATGTGCTTGCCGAGTTCAGTGAAGACCGTGCTTTCGTGAAGAATGAGAAAGGGAAAATCGTTGCTGTTGACGGCAGCGGCAGGGAACTGTTCCAGACGCCGTCCAATCAAATGTATGCGTATGAAGGCGGTTTGGCCGAGTACCGCCGTAAAGTAGGAGGCTTCAATGTGGGCAGTCTGCTGGGCTTTGTGACCGGCGGGCTGATATATGGAGGATTCGGCTATAACGGCATCGGTCTTGGCGGTTTTACCTATGACGGAGCCAAGCGCGGTTACATAGACCGTGACGGAAATATCGTCATTGACAGCAGGAATGATAAAGTATGGCCCATGACCTGGTATGGTACAGTCATTAAAAATGACGGGAAAACCGGCTTTGTAAATCGGAAAGGAGAATACGTTATCCAGCCGGGAGACTATGATGTAGGCGACTTGGACGAGATTAACGGTCTTTTGGTATTGAAAGACGGAAAGACCGGGAAAAGCGGGATTTTCAGTGTGGAAACGGGACAGCAGGTGATTCCTTTCCGGTATGACGGTATCACCTTTGCCGGTTCCGACCGTCTGGTCGTAGAGAAAAATGGGGTCCGCAGCTTATACAATATGAGAACAGGGTATTCTGTATTTTCCGTATCTACCGACATGACGATCGATCCTTTCCTTCATGACCGGCTGACATGGGTGCACCGGGGAAGCAGCAATTACGAGGTCATCAATGATCAGGGACAAATCCTGTTTGCCGATAAAGACGGCCTTATTGAAGAGGCACGCCCGTTCAGCCACGGATACAGCGCAGTGAAAGCCAAGGGAAAGTGGGGAATTATGGACGCTTCCGGGAAATGGCTTGTACAGCCTGTTTATCAGGATCTCGATATATTATAGAAAAATAACTTTATATAAAGAATGTTTGTCAGAATGACAGCGGACGGCAAGGCGTCATAGTGAGGGAAACGGTAAGGTGTCATCAGAGTCATAGATTCTTCGCTCCGTATCACATAGCCGTCTCCCTGTTTTCTCATACAGTATTCTTGCGTCCATTCAGAATGACGATTGGAGGAAAGGGCGTCACTAGTAATGGGGAACGGGAAGCGTCATAGTGAGGGGAACGTTAAGGCGTCATCCTGAACGAATGTGAAGGATCTGTTACCGTGACGAGGGAAGACAGTAAGATGCTATTCAGGGTAATAGATTCTTCGCTCCGTATCATATAACCGTCTTCCTGTTTTCTCATACAGCATTCTTACTCCCGCTCTGAATGACGGGATACGGTAAGGAGTCATTCAAAGCGCCAACAAAAGATTTGCTACAGTGTTGAGGAAAGGGATTCTGACGGGAAGAATAGGGATTAGATAAGCCTCCTTGTTTATAAGGAGGTGGCCGGCGAGGCCGGACGGAGGATACTGGCTTGGGGGAACAACGCAAAAGAATAGAATGAAGATTCTTTTTCTACCCCCCGTTCTGAGTGACAGCAGACGGTAAGGCGTCATAATGAGGAAAACGTTAAACGTCATCCTGAACGAACGTGAAGGATCTATTACCGTGGTGAGGGAATCGGTAAGACGTCATCAGAGTCATAGATTCTTCACTCTGTGCCATATTGCCATTTCCCGTCTTTCCCACAAGGCATTCTTGCCTCCGTTCAGAATGACGATTGGAGGAAAGGGCGTCACTAGTAATGGGGAACGGGAAGCGTCATAGTGAGGGGAACGTTAAGACGTCATCCTGAACGAATGTGAAGGATCTATACCCGTGGTGGGGAGGTCGGTAAGACGCTATTCTAAGCACAGCAAAGGATCTGCTGCTATAATGAGGAAAACGTTAAACGTCATCCTGAACGAACGTGAAGGATCTATACCCGTGGTGAGGAAGCCGGTAAGATTACCTCCGCCATTTGGGAGTCTTGGAACATTCTTCACGCTGTCCGTAAATGACATGGTATAATAAAAATAAATTTGCGATGGAAAAATCAGGGAGGGCGCATGAGCCGGGCAGATATACAATACCTTGGAATTATAAAGAATATACTGGACGCAGGGAGCTTAGGCGATAACCGTACAGGAATGCCGGCATATAAACTGCCGCACCAGATCATGCAGTTTGATTTGGAAAAGGAGTTTCCGATCCTGACCACCAAGTTTGTGGCATTCAAGACATCGGTGAAAGAAATCCTTTGGATATGGCAGAAACAGTCCAATGATGTGCGTCTTCTCCAGCAGTGGAACTGCCATGTGTGGGATGAATGGATGCGGGAAGACGGCACCATCGGAAAGGCTTACGGCTACCAGCTCGGCAAGTATCATCAGGTGGATACGCTTCTGGAAACGTTGAAAAAAGATCCTCAAAGCCGCCGTATGGTGGTAGATCTGTGGAATGTGAAGGATCTGCCCGATATGGCGCTGTATCCCTGTGCGTTTCTTACGATGTGGGATGTTTCTGACGACGGCCGCTTAAATTGCATGCTCGTCCAGCGCTCGGGGGATATGGGGCTTGGCGTTCCTTTTAATATGGCGCAGTACGCGGCTCTTGTCCACATGATTGCCCAGGTGAGCGGACTCCGCGTCGGGCTTTTTACGCATGTTATCAATAATGCCCATGTGTATAAAAACCACGTGGACGCTATGAAGATACAGCTGGCCCGTCTGCCGAAGGCTTACGACGCGCCTGTCCTGAAACTGAATCCCGATGTTCATAATTTCTACGACTTCAAGCCGGAGGATATCGTGCTGGAAAATTATAAGCACCATGAAAAGATTGCCATGGAGGTTTCCGTATGAGCCTGTCCATCATCGTTGCCCGCGCGGCGAACGGTGTCATCGGTAATGATAATAAACTCATCTGGCATTTGCCGGACGATTTGAAAATGTTTAAATCCCGCACGATGGGACGCCCCATCATCATGGGAAGAAAGACCTTTGAGAGTCTGCCGAAAGTGCTTCCCGGCCGCGTCCATTATGTGCTGACAGGAAACAAGGCATACAGCGTGCCGGAAGGGGTTTATGTGTTCCACACTGTAAAAGAATTGCTCTCTGCTCTTCCTGAAGGGGAGAACTTTATCATCGGCGGGGAAAAGATGTACGAAGCCATGTTTCCCTATGCGGATAAAATGTATATCACGGAAATAGAAAAAGAGTATAACGGCGACGCGGTATTTCCTTCTTTTTGCAAAGAAGAATGGAAAGAGACGGAATCTGTCATGGGGAAGGGAGATCCGGTCCATCGCTTTGTCACTTATGAAAGAGTGAGAGGATAAGCGCCGCGGAAGCGGATAATAAGATTGAGCAAGAGTGGTTGCGGTTTGCAGACGGGGAGGATGTATGCGGAAACGTCAGGGGTTCACCTTGCTTTGGGCGGTATCGGCGGTAAGCATCGTATTTCTTCTCGGAGGGACCGCTTTTTTTATGCTCCGGGCAGCGCTGCGCTCTGAACAGGCCATGGAGATTGAGGCGGATGAAGCCTTTCTGGTACAGGAAGTCATGGAAACGATCAAGTATAACAGCCGCCTGCAGGGCGCGCTCCCTGTTCCTTCCGGAGATGTGGCGCGGAACGGACGGCAGTACCATATTTCAATAGAAGAAAATCATCGAATGATAGAGGGCGTGGAAATGCGGGAGGTCTCCTGCACTGTCACCGATAAGACAGGCACGTCCTTTTCTGCTGTCATGCTTTTGGAGGCGCCATGAAGCGGAAAGGGTTCATTTTTATGGAAGTCCTGCTGGCACTTCTGCTCCTGTCAGCGCTGGCGGCGGCTGTTTTTCCGATTCTCGGGCAGACGGCGGGAGCCATGGCATTTATGGACCGGCGGGGGCGGGCAGTGAACGAAGCCGTTTTTGCTGCCGATTTCATGATAGAGAAGATACGGAACAATCTCAGGGGAAGCGCGGCGCAGATGAGCGGGAACGTGTACAGGTACGAAGCGTATATATGGGTGAAGGATGGCAAGGATAAAAAGAAAAAAGTACGGGCTCCTTACAGTTTTTTCGTAGAGGGAGAAAAACTCAAGGTCCGTCTTCATAACGGCATGAGTGAGCCCGTGACAGGAGAGAATACGGGGAGCACGGAAATGACGGCGTTCCTCCCGCCGGAAGGAGGATCCGTATTTCAAGTGCAGCCGAAAGGGCTGGTGAACGTATCTTTCCGGATGGAAAGCCGGAATCCGAAAGAAGTATATGCTGTGAAAACGGCGATCCTTCCTTATCGTGACTTTTACGGGGTGCAGTAATGAGCAGGCGGAAAGGATTTATGGCGGTATCGCTTCTGCTTCTTCTGTCGGCGCTCACGGCGGTGCTGGGAGGGCTTCTCTTCTCCCTTTCGCGGGGGCGCGGCGGGAGCCTGGCATATAGAAACGGACTGTCTGCCATATACGCGGCGGAGAGCGGAGCAAACTGGGCGCTCGCCTCTTTAAAACAGGGACCTGTAGAAAATAAAGAAAGAACCATCCCCTTGGATGGCAGAGAAGCGCGTGTCCGTATTTCTTCCGTGACAAAAGAAGGAAACACATGGAAAGGAAAGATTTCTTCCGACGGCGTGGATTTACAGACGAAGGCGATGCGCTTCGTGAAAATTACTTTTACTGTAGAAGACGGTGGAGAACGGAAAATTATGGTGGAAAGCGTGGAGAGTGACCGATGAGGTTGTGGACAGAAGGCATAGTATCACGGGTGAAGGCTTTCCTGCCTGCAGGAGGACGGAAAACCGTGGTCATGGCGGCGGCAGGGCGGTTATGGCTGGCGGAAATGGAAAAAGGAAAGTACCTTGTAAAGAAAAGCGCAGCGCTTCCGAAGATAACGGAAGAATCCCTTGCGGAAGCGTTTTCCTCCCTCAGCGGCATAGGGGAACGTGAGATAATCTTGATTTATAATTCTTCCGATCTTCACATGGCGTGCAGAACATTTCCCGCTATGACGGAAGAAGAACTGGCAGAAACTATGTACTGGGAGCAGGACAGGATTTTTGGCGTCCGCGAGGATTTACGGCTTTCATGGAAAGCGCTTTCGGAAGATGCTGCCGGCTGGACAGTATCTCTGGCAGGAGTGCGGGAAGACTCGGTGGCATGCTGGCAGTCAGCGGCGGAAAAAGCGGGGAGAAAAATAACCCGGTGCATACCCGTGACGGCGGTGGAACTTCCGCGGGAGCGGCGGCCGCTGTATTTGTATGGGAAAGGAAAGTCTGCACTCTTCCTCTTCCGTGAAGAGCATGTGCAGGAATCACGGATACTGAATACAGCCGACGCTGATAAAAAATTACAAGTATTTCTCCGTCATCTGTCAAAATCCTATGAAATAGAAGGGAGGGACATCGTTTTCATTCCCCTGAGCGGCGGAGTGAAAGAAATTCCTTTCTGGAAAGATTTGGCGGAAAGATGGCGGGAGAAGCTCAAAACTTTATCCCTGTCGGACGAAATAGAATCGGGACCGGATGATTTTACGGATCCGGCTGATGAAAGAGAAGCCTTTTCTGAGGAAAGCGGAGAAGAGGATCATCTTGTAAAAACTTTTGCTTATGGAGAAGAAATGGAAGAGGGGTTGTGGACGATCCTTCTTCCTGTCATGGAAGCGGCGGACGGAGCAGAGATGGATTTTCTTGCCGGGAAAAAAAGGAAAATACTTCCGGCTGGTGAAGTGAATTGGCTTCGCGCAGGCCAGGGGATGTCGGCACTCTTTGCCGCTGCGGGGATTCTCTGTTTTATTCTTCTCGGATATACTTTTCTTGAAGAAAGGGAGGCGGAAGCGAAACTGGCGGGACTGTCCGCCGTACGCATCGAAATGGATGCGGAACGGAAAGAACGGGAAAAAGAAAATCAGCTCCTGTTGGAATTGAAATCCCTGGAAGAAAATGATCTCCGGTGGGAACAAAAATTGGTTGCACTGTCGGAGTGCACGCCGCAGGGGATCGTCCTGTCCGAAATAAACGCCGGCGAAGGAACGGTCCATATCACGGGTACGGCGGATTCTCCGGTGACGGCCATGCGGTTTCAAAAGGAACTGGAAAAGGCCTGGGGTGGTAAAACATATATCGAAAAGCAAAAACGGGAACCGAACTTAAAAATGGCGGCGTTCACTCTTTTGTGGAAAGGCGGTCAGCCATGAGCCTCAATGAATTTCTGAATGATAAAAAATACACTGCCGCCTTCTTTCTGCTGGCGCTGTGTTTCTTTCTCCTCGACTGGTATCTTTTTGCTGCCGTGGAGGAAAAGGAAGAACACATCCGCCGGCTGGAGACGGAAACCGCTCTTCTGGAAAACCGGGCCAAACTTCCGAAAAGAAGCAGCCGGATGCCCTTTCTGGAAACTCTTCTCGAAGATACCACAGCAGATACGGTTTTCTCCGCCTTTATGGAAAGCGGCTGCGCTGTGGAAGAAATAAAGGAAGAAGAAAATGAAAAGTTCCATGTATTTCATGTAAAAGGGAAAGGTTCTTTTTCACAAATCACCGCGGCCTTTGGTATAATAAAAAGCAAAGAGAGATGGTCGGCGGCGGAGCTTTGCGCCCTGAAACGGGAAGGAAACCTTCTTGCCTATGAAGTGGAAGTCCGCGCCGTCCGAAACCGAGGTACGTATGAAAAAGAGAAATATAGTCCTGATCGGGCCTATGGGGACGGGAAAGAGCCGGGCGGCCAAAATACTCGCCAACGGCTTTGACTGGCAGCTTGCCGATACCGACCGCATGATGGAACGGGAAACAGGAATGCGGATTGCCGACTATTACCGCGCAGCAGGCGCCGAAGCCTTTGAAGAAAAGGAAATGGCGCTGATTAACCGCGTCCGGTACTACCACGAGGCTGTCATCGCCATGGGCGGGAATTATCCCATGACGGAAAAGAAATTCAGGCTGCTGTCCGAGCATGGCCTTGTGATTTTGCTTTTTGCCAAACCTTACCGTCTGGCAGAGCGGGTACGCCGCCGTGTCGGGAAACGGCCGACTATGGACTATTCCGACGTCGACGGTTACGTTCGGCAGATGCTCCGCAAATGGACAAAATGGAAAGACCGCGTCGATCTCGTCATCAACACAACGAATACCCATCCCGAGCAGACCGCACTCCTCGTGGCCAGGTACATTGACCGCCATCATGTGGAATTTGTAGAAAGAAATTAAATTAGCTGTGAGCTTTCAGCTATTCGCTGCGAAATATAAAAATTCATAATAAAGATGCAAACGATGGAGGAACATTTATCGTGGCAAATTATCGGAATTTAATGGTTTGGCAAAACTCCCGCAAGCTGGTGAAGCAAATTTATGATCTTACAGGGAAATTTCCTTTAGAAGAGAAATTTGGACTTGCTAATCAAATCCAACGGGCAGCAGTATCAATACCATCTAATATTGCAGAAGGGTATGGAAGGAATTCCGATAAAGAAATGATCCGTTTTCTGTCTATTTCGAAAGGATCACTGTATGAAGTGGAAACACAATTGTATATAGCAATAGATCTAAAATACCTTTCAGAAAAGGAAACACAACCGGTTATGGAACAGTGTAATGAGATAGGTAAAATGATAACAGGTTTAATAAAAACGCTTTCGTGATATTTTACTGTGATAAATAAAATCGTGAACAGGAAGCTAAGAGATGGTATAACTAGCTACTAGCGGCTAGAAGCCAGCATCCAGGCAGCCAGCAGCTAAAAGCTAGAGGCTAAAAGCTGCTTTATCAAAGGAGAAACTATGAAAAAAATAGCTGTGCTTACCTCCGGCGGGGACGCGCCGGGCATGAACGCGGCCATTCGAAGCGTGATACGGATGGCGGGTTTTCTGCATTGTGAGATCGTGGGTATCCATCGGGGATACTCGGGACTTTTGGAAGAAGATTTCCGGCTGCTCACGAATCGTGATGCCGGCGGGATCGTCCTCCACGGCGGTACGATGCTGAGAACTGCTCGTTGTCCCGCTTTTTTTGATGAAGACAATCAGAAAAAAGGCGCGCAGATTTTAAAAAATCACGGAATAGAAGGGCTCATCGTCATCGGCGGTGACGGTTCCGTCCAGGGGGCGGCAGTTCTGTCCAGCCTTGGCATACCCACTGTAACCATACCCTGCACCATAGACAATGATATGCACGGCACGGATGAAACCATCGGCCATGATACGGCGGTCAATGCCGTGGTGGGCGCGGTCAGCCGTATCCGTGATACCGCATCTGCCCACGACAGGGCAGCCATTATCGAGGTGATGGGACGGTTTGCCGGAAATATAGCCCTTGATGCGGGAATTGCCTGCGGTGCCGAATATATCCTTGTCCCCGAAGTTCCCTTCAGCCGTGAAAAGCTGGCAAGGAGCCTGATCGGACAGATGAAAGAAGGCAGGACAAACAGCATCATTATCTGCGCGGAAGGCGCCGACGATGGCAGAGCTTTGGGAGACTGGCTGAAAGAACGGACAAATATAGATATCTGCACCACCATCCTGGGATTTATTCAAAGAGGCGGACGTCCCAGCGCCAGAGACAGCATCCTCGGCTCCCTCCTCGGTGCGGCAGCTGTGAAAGCCCTCTTAGACGGACAAATCACTTCTCTTATCGGGATGAATAAGGGGGAAATCCGTATTCTGCCGTACAGCGAAGCGGCCAAAGAAAAAAAGATATTCAAAAAAGGACTCTACACCCTGGCTGGTATACTGGGCGCCGCACAGGAAGATGGGGATATAGCGGAAAGCGGACTGTAAAACATAGCGGAGAGTAAACGGTGATTGATAAGGGTTTTACCGCTTTCCGGGAAATTATAAAAAGTACACATGTCCTGTTTTGTAAAATGCTGATTCAGCGGAAAGGATAGTGTACTTTTTATGTATGATATACCATCTTTTTTTATTCATGAGCATTTAAAATTTATTTCATGTTATTTTCCTTTGATAAAGCGGCTTTTAGCTGCTAGCTTCTAGCCGCTAGTAGCTAGTAGCTAGTAGCTACTAGCTAGTAGCTAGTTATACCATCGCTTAGCTTCCGGATTAAATTGTTGATCTAAAGCGTGGTCAATCTCTTTCCTTGTACTATGAATACACTCGATATCATTTGTGGCTTTTATTTCATCTCTTAAGCAGGCTGTGAAAAACTGTTTGACAGCAATAGGTGGGATAGGGGTTATTACACGTTCAAGTTAAAGAATAGTATCATGCGTTTTTGCTGCATACAAGAAAAATCAAATAAAAGGAATCTTGCAGTTTATGCTTATTATGAATGTTTTGAAACGGATTTCTTATTATTAAACAAGCCGGTATAATGCACAAGAAGAGAGAAGAGAGCAAAAACCTTTTGATTAAGGCTGCTGTTCAATAGATACTTCTTCGGCAGCATCTTCGCGGCGTTGGTATCTTTCGGTGAATGCCGGAGCAGGTACAAGGAAGCGGCAATCCATTCGCGGAATCCGATTTTATAAGAGACAGCTTTAGCGGTACATTAGTAGCGTGTGTGAAGCAGATACGTTATACTGTAAAAAATATAAAATTTATAGTGATACAAGATTATTCTTTGAGGTAGAGGATGAAACAGGAAAACAGTCAGCCTGTAAAGCAGCATAAAAAAATGAACGGATTTGCGGACAGGAAACTTCTGGCAGGCCTTGTCTTTGCTGTGGGAGACTATATGGCATTGACCCTTTCAGCGTGTTTGGCACTGCATCTCAGAAACATCGTGATGACTTATAACGTATATCATATCAACTTATCTTATATATTTTTCTGGGTTCCTTTGGTTTTTATGCCCTTTATCCTGTACAGCGGGCTGTATACCAAGCGGATGCTTACTTATAAAATGACAGAGAAACTGTTCTATGCCTCTTTGTATGGAACGGTGTTTTCCATTATCCTTATGTTCATCGCCCAGGTGGCGGGAGAAGTATCGCGGCTCTTCGTGATTTTTTTTGTATTATTTAATTTTATACTTCTCTGTTTCGTTCGTTTTCTGACAAATAAGATCCTTCGTAAACTCCGCCTTCTTCAGATTCCTATTCTTATTCTCGGTGCCGGACTTTCCGGAGAGGCCATTACAAAGGAAATACGGAAGGATTCCGGCATGGGGTACAAAATCATCGGATTTCTGGAAGATAATAAACCGAAAACACAGTATGTCAGCCGTTACCCTATCCTTGGCGGATTTGGTGATTTAGAAAAAGTAGTGCGGGAAACAAGTGTGGAATCCGTCTTGATTGCCGCGCCCGGATTGTCCCAGTCCGCCCTATCGGATCTCATTTACCGGGCCCAGTTTTTAGTGAAAGACGTGGGTGTCATCCCGAACCTGGTGGGGGTGCCGATGTCCAATATAGAAGCGGAGTCTTTTTTCGATGCCAAAATCATGGTGCTCCATATCAAAAATAATCTGGCAAGGAAATCAAACCAGATAGTCAAGAGGCTTTTTGATGTCGCAGCAACCATAATCGGCGGCATATGTATTCTGCCTGTCCTTTTCATAGTGGCGGCCTGGATATACCATGATTCGCCGGGACCGGTCCTTTATAAACATCGGCGGATCGGAAAAAATGGGAAAGAATTTGACTGCTATAAATTCCGCAGCATGTGTGTGAATTCCCAGGAAGTGCTTGAAGAACTTCTGGCATCGGATCCTGCGGCAAAAGAAGAGTGGGACAGAGATTTCAAACTGAAAAATGATCCCCGCATTACCAGAAGCGGAGCCTTCCTCAGGAAAACAAGCCTTGATGAACTTCCGCAGCTGATCAATGTATTAAAAGGGGAAATGAGCCTTGTAGGACCGAGGCCGATCGTCAGACAAGAAGTGCCCCGCTATGAAAAATTTATCAAAGAATACTACAGCGTCCTTCCAGGCATTACCGGTATGTGGCAGGTAAGCGGACGAAGTGATATAGACTATCCGGAGCGTGTCCGCATGGACAGCTGGTATGTCCATAACTGGAGCATATGGCTGGATATCGTCATGCTCTGGCGGACAGTCAGTGTGGTTTTGAGGCGTAAGGGAGCGTATTGATAATGAGTTTATAGAAATATTTTTAATTAGGAATAACAACTTGTACATTATGTGTTTAGATCTATGTCAAATTAAGAAATAAGACCATTGTCGTGTTTAAATAAAAGGTACTTGATTAAAATAATTTCAAGTTTGAAGTGCATATATTAAATAAAGGAGACGAATTGTTGTGAAGGTGTTTTTGATTAATCCGCCGTTCAAAGTGGAATATGGTAAATTTTCCCGTGACCAAAGAAGTCCGGCTATTACGAAAAGTGGAACTGTATATTATCCGACATGGCTTGCGTCTGCTACCGGTGTTTTAGAAGAGGCAGGTTATGAATGCAGGCTTCTTGATAGCTGTGTTAAACAAATGAATGATGAAACGACACTTGCGATAATTAAAGATTTTGCACCGGATATGATTGTTATAGATACATCTACGCCAAGTATTTATAATGACTGTAAATTTGCGGAAAAAGTAAAGGAAGTTTTACCTGAGTGCTTTACTGTTCTAGTGGGTACGCATCCCAGTGCGCTCCCAGAAGAAACCATGGAATTGAATACGTCTGTAGATGCAGTAGCTCGTAAGGAATATGAATATACATTACGAGAACTGGCACATTATGTAAAAATAGGAAATATGGATTTCCGCCAAATTCTTGGATTGACATATAGGACGGCTGATGGAAAAATTATCTCGAATCCCGATCGTCCGTATATTGAAGATTTAGATGCATTACCCTTTGTGTCTAAAGTTTATAAAGAACATGGTGTAGATCCCAAAGATTACTTTTTTGCTGCAGCAGAATATCCGATGATGATTATTTTCACAGGAAGAGGATGCCCCAATTCTTGCTTTTTCTGTGTTTATCCTCAAGTATTTCACGGCAGAAAATTATATCGCACACGCAGTCCCCAAAATGTGGTAGAAGAAATTAAGTATATTCTGACTAATTTTCCTGAAATAAAGTCAATCGGGTTTGAGGATGATACATTTACTGCTGATATAGAACGAACACGTATAATTTGCAAAATGCTTATTGAGCAAGGACTTAATAAAAAGTTCAACTGGTGGGTCAATGCCCGTGTTGATCTTGATTTAGAGACCATGCAATTGATGAAAGAGGCGGGCTGTAGATTACTTATCGCAGGTTTTGAGAGTGGAAATCAGGCCATATTGAACAAAATGCACAAGGGCATTAAACTTGAATGGTCGAAGCAGTACGTGAAGAATGCAAAAAAAGCAGGGCTGATTATTCACGGCTGTTTTATGGTAGGGAATCCGGGGGATACTAAAGAAACGATGGAAGAAACTTTCCAGTTATCGTTGAAATTGAACCCGGACACTGCCCAATTTTTCCCTTTGATGGTATATCCTGGAACAGAGGCTTATAAATGGGCGCAGACTCGGGGATATTTGACTACTAATGATTTTTCAAAATGGGTTACTGAGGATGGACTCCACAGTTGTATTATCTCAACGCCTGAAATATCTGCAGAAGAACTTGTAGCATTCTGTGATGAAGCACGGAGAAGATATTATCTTCGACCTGCTTATATTTTTTCCAAGCTCAGGCAGTTTATATTTTATCCGGCTGAAAGGAAACGGCTTCTTAAAGCAGGTGTACGTTTTATTAAATTCATAAGTAAAAAGGGAAAATAATATGTGGTTTGTTATTATTGCACTTATTTTTTTCATTATTTATCCCTATGTTTTGTATCCTCTCATTTTATATGTAATAAAGAAAGAAGATACGCCGGCAGAAGAAACAGAAGGGAGTTTATCGGTTTCTCTATATATTGCCGCTTACAATGAAGAAGGGATTATTGGGGAAAAACTGGATAATTCGCTCCGTCTTAAAACCGGTAATATTCCTTTTGAAATTGTAGTGGGCTCTGATGGCTCTACTGATAAAACAAATGAAATAGTGGCAAATTATGCTTATAATCACAAGAATATCCGTCTTTTAAGTTTTAAAGAGCGTGCAGGGAAAGTGAATGTTTTGAATCGCGGAATTCCTCTTTGCAAGGGAAAAATCATTTTACTTTCTGATGCTAATGCCATGTACAATGAGGAGTGTTTAGTAAATCTGTTGCGGAACTTTCGGAATAAGAAGGTGGGGTGTGTAGCCGGAGAGAAACATATCGTAAAAAACGGTACTATGATAGGCGATAATGAAGGGCTGTACTGGAAATTAGAATCATTGATTAAAGAGTTGGAAGCAAAAGTGGAAACTGTAATTGGAGCGGATGGGGCCTGTTATGCAATAAGAAAAGAACTGTTTGTACCACTGCCTTCAGATACATCGGTAGATGATTTCCTTTTATCTATGAAAATTGTGGAGCAGGGGTATCAGATAGCTTATGAGCCGAATGCGTTTTCTATAGAAGAAGCAGGTTCTACCATGAAAGAAGAATTGAAACGGAAAGTAAGAATTGCAGCTGGAAATTTTTATAATCTGAAATTACTTACTTCTTTTATGAGATTAGATAAAAAATCATGGATGTTTGTTTCTCATAAATTCCTTCGCTGGATTTCTCCGGTTCTGTTTATTTTGTTAACGATAGTTTTGGCGGTGGAGGCTTTCTTTTCTGTGATAGCAGGAATTATATTTGTTTTATTAGCAATTTCTTATTTGATTTCTTATTTAAAATTTCAAAATATAGATAATATTATAACGAATAATAGAATTTCTAATATTTTTTCTTATTTTTACCTCACAGTGTGGGCACAGTTGCTTGGCTTTATTAAGTATAAACGCAAAGAACAAGGTGCTGTATGGGATACTTTGAGACAATGAGTGGGAGGGATATGCAGATAGAGGCTAAAGTGCTAAAGAATAGCAAGTTTGAATTTTTATGATTTTTTGTTCTGCATATTGGGAAGCTAAGTTGGACGGAAATCATAATAAATTGATTTCCTTTGTTGATTGTGATTAGCGTATTTTAAGACATGCAGATTCCTTTTATCTAATAAGGTACAGAGTAAGTGGTTATATTTGAAACTATACGGAGAAATAAAAAGGGTATATTAGTTGTAAAATAAAGAGAAATAATATGAAAGCAATTTGTACAGATGAAATGAAGCACATACAGTTGGATATTTTAAAAAATGTCGCGAAGTTTTGTGATGAAAATAGAATACGATATTACTTGGGGTTCGGTACAATGCTGGGGGCAGTACGACATAAGGGCTTTATCCCTTGGGATGATGATATAGATATTCTTATGCCGAGACCGGATTATCTGCGCTTTGTAAAAGTATTTAATAAAAGCAATGATCGCTATGAAGTAAAATCTATAGAGATTGATGAGGCCTATTGGAATACATTTGCCAAGGTATTTGATTTGCAGACATATATGGAAGAACCACGTATCACAGTTCCCGAAAAATATAGATGTATTAATATTGATATTTTTCCCCTGGATGGTATGCCTAAGGGGAATTTACGAAAAAAAATACATTTAAAGTTCCAGGAGTTTTTGATTACTTTATACCGCGGTTCAAATTTCAATTATACGGTCAGCCGTAAATATGTAGACTCAAAAGGTAAGTTGGCAAAATTGAAGGGCTGGTTGAGGACAGGGATGAAGTTTATTGCTATCACTGTATTTCATATACTGCCTACACAGCTGCTGATTCGCCATATTAATAAAAATGCGGCCAAATATGCTTTTGATACAGCGGAATATGTTGATGAGGCGGTTTGTGATGCGTTGGACAGAAATATCAAGCGGGAGGATTTTATACATGCTGACGAATATGTTTTTGAGGATGGTGTGTTTAAAGGGACCCGTCAATATGATATGTATTTAAATCATATATATGGTGATTATATGGAACTGCCGCCAGAAAATAGGCGAGTGTCGCATCATGACTTTACACCTTATTGGAGGGAGAATTTATTATAATCCATATAAATGAAAGTATAAAAATATGGTGTATGTATAGCTGTTTTTATCAAAAGGAATAATAAAAGACATTGATAAGGATGGTGCAGCAAAAATTGAGAATCTTTAAAGTTTATAATTTTTTTAGCTGGTTTTGCTGGCAATGTCAGCCATAATAAATGTGGAATGCTTCCATGAAGGATTTTTTGAAGATGCAGAATTAGTATTAATAATTACGATTATTGTTTGGGTTATAAATGTGAAGATGCTGCGGGAAAATCAACAGTTTCCCCCCTCATGATTTTGGAGTTTATTGGAAGAATAGTTGTAATTTTAAACTGGAGGATACCATGAAGTTATTTACGGTAGGACCGACACAAATGCGTAAGGAAATCATGGAAGTCGGTGGTCAATTAGTCCCTTACTTTCGTACACCCGAATTTTCTGAGATTATGTTGGATTCAGATCGGCTGCTAAAAAAATTCATGAATGCCGGTAGAGATGCACAATCGATTTATCTGACTTGTTCAGGAACAGGGGCTATGGAAGCGACTATCATGAATTGCTTTACTAAGAATGATAAGGTTCTCATTGTTGATGGGGGAACCTTTGGTCATCGGTTTGTTGATTTATGTAAAGTTCATGGTATTCCTCATGATAGTATATGCATAAGATTTGATGAAATATTAACAGAAAAACATCTTAAAAAATATGACAATAAAGGCTATACGGCAGTATTTGTAAATATAGATGAAACATCTACAGGGCAGCTGTATGATATAAAAATTATTTCGGATTATTGCAAAAGAAATGATACTTATTTAGTGGTAGATGCAATTAGCTCTTTTTTGATTGATCATTATGATATGGATACATATGACGTGGATGCTACAATCATTAGTTCACAAAAAGGGATGTGTATTGCTCCTGGTCTTTCAGTGGTAGTGTTAAGTGATCGCATCGTAAGGGAACGTGTAAAGAAAATTGATATAAAAAATTTATATTTTAATTTTAATGAATATATGAAAGATTTCGAAAGAGGCCAAACACCATTTACTCCTTGTGTCGGTATTTGTATGGAAATGAATAGAGCATTAAACTTAATAGAAGAAATGGGCTTAGAGAATTTATTGATGAGTATTGATAAAGTAGCAAAAGATTTTAGAAAAAGAGTAAAAGAATTACCGGTTACTATTCCTGCATTTCCGCTAAGTAGTGCAATTACACCTATAATTTTTAAAGATAAAATTGCAAAAAAAGTTTTTAATATTTTGAAAGATAAATATGATGTTTATGTTAACCCGACTGGTGGAGACAGAGAGGAATATGTTTTGCGTGTAGCACATATTGGTGATACGACAATAGAAGATAATAAGATGTTGATAGATTTGCTGAGAAAAGCAATTAAAGAGGCAAAGTCGTAATGAAAAAAGTTATAACTTATGGTACATATGATCTGTTTCATCAGGGACATTATAATCTTCTGAAAAGAGCTAAAGAGCTGGGGGATTATCTTATCGTAGGAGTGACCTCTGATTATTTCGATAAGTCCAGGGGTAAGTTTAACGTACGTGATTCTTTGATGAAACGTATTGAGAATGTGAAATCTACAGGGTTTGCGGATGAAATTATCGTAGAAGAATATTTTGGACAAAAGATTGATGATATCAAAAAATACGGAGTGGATATTTTTACCGTAGGATCTGACTGGAAGGGCTATTTTGATTATTTGAATGAATACTGCCATGTGGTTTATTTGGAACGTACAAAGGGGATTTCCAGTACACAAATAAGAAATATCAATAATCTGCGTTTGGGAATAGTTGGCAATGAGTCTATCTTAGATAGATTTTTGGATGAATTGAAGTTTGTCAGCGGTGTTGAGGTTGCAGGTGTATATGCTGCTGATGAGGAGGAATACAGTGAGTATAAATCGATAAAATATAAAGATTTAGAACGATATGAGACGTATGAGGCTCTCCTTTCTTGTGCAGATGCGGTATATATCAATGCCCCGCTGCATGAACGGCTGCTGTACATGGAAAAGGCCGTCAAAGCAGGAAAACATGTGTTGACAGAATTTCCTTTCTGCAGTGATTATCGGAAAGCGAAAAAACTGATGGAATTAGCACAAAAACAACATGTAATACTGATGGAAGGCCTTAAAACCGCTTATTGTCCCGCATTTGGGAAAATGGTTTCACTTGCACGCAGCGGACAGATTGGAAAGATTGTTAATGTAGAAGCCAATTTTACACAGATACTTGGGGAAGGACTGAATAACCAAATCAGAATTGCAGGGGGAAGCGTGGAGTCTTTAGCAGCTTATCCCCTGCTTGCTGTTTTTAAGCTGCTTGGAACAAATTATAAACGTGTAAGTTTTGTGACACAAAAAGAAAATCATATAGATATGATTACAAAATTAAATTTCATATATGAGGATGCAATGGCAGGTGCCGTAGTGTCAATTCATTCCAAAGCGGAGGGGGATTTGGTTATTTCCGGGACAAAAGGGTATATTTATGTGCCGGCACCATGGTGGAAAACGGAGTTTTTTGAAGTCAGGTATGAAGATATCAATAAAAATAGGAAATATTTTTATAAGTTTGATGGTGAAGGCCTTCGATATGAAATTGTGGAATTCCTTTATAATATCAGGGATAGTAGGAATGGATTTCTGATGACTGAAGATGATGTTTTGGCAGAGTGCAAGGTAATTGATCAATTTTTATCCAATGTGGATGTAACAGTATTAGATAGTTATTGCGGAGATATATAAATATGTCTTTTTTTTCCATCATTATTCCCATTTATAATAATAAAGAAAAAGAAATGACGGATTGTTTTGCAAGTATATCTCAACAACAATACAAGGATTTTGAAGTTATTGTTATTGATGACGGGAGTAATGAAACATGTGCCAAAAATATTGATTACCTGTCTAAGAAGTTTTTCACGCGTTACAGGGTAATACATACTGCAAATAATGGTGTTTCAAAAGCAAGAAATCTGGGAATAAAATATGCCACAGGGAATTATATTGCATTTGCAGATGGTGATGATATCGTTTGTCCCTGTATGCTTATGGATGCGTATCAGGTACTGCAGAAATATGATTTGGATATTCTTTATGGGATGACCCAGTGTATGAATGAAGGGGAACTTTGTATAAGAAAGCAGGACAGGCGCCTGCCGGTTTCAGTTGATTTTTTGGATAGAAAAGGACAGAATGAGTTATATTGCCATATGTTTAATGTAAGCCGGGATCGTTTTAAATGTGGAAAGAGATATGTCAGTCGTGGACCTATTGCCAGAGTGGTAAAAAAAAGCCTTGCTGAACAGAATTTATTTGATGAAAAGTTGGCTTTTGGTGAAGATGAAGAATGGAATCTGCGCCTTCTGTCAAATCCAATTCGAGCGGGTATTGCTAAAAAATTATGGTACTATTATATTCAGCGGAGAGATTCAACTTTACACAGATTTCGGAATGATTTTATAAAAAAGCATGAAGAGCGTCTGTCTGCTATGTGGAAGTATGTTAGGGACGATAAAACGGAACAGAGTTACATGAGTGAGACCTTGCACATGTTAAAAGATGTGTTGTATCATTATTATTTTTCCGATTCTTATGGGAAAAGTAAGAAAGAAGCCTCCAATGAATTTTATTCATTAATAACAAAATTTCCATGGAATGCCGGACATAGCATTAAAAATGCAATTCATTTAAATTTAAAGGGAAAAGTTTTATATATTCTGCTTAGAAGTAAATTATTGTTTGTAGTATGCCATTTTATAAGTAGTATGCGGTTGTACCGTAGTAAATAGGAATAGAGAGGGCGATAAATGAGTGAGAAAACTCGTGATTTTTTATTGTATTTTATTGTGATAGGACTTATTTTCAATAAAGTTCCTACCGTTATACGTAATGATGCTTTAGGAGGAACGATAGGGGATAAATTGGTGTTCTATCCTTTATTTATTGGTAGTATATATATAATATATTTGCTTTGGAGAAAGAAAAATTTTGAAGATTTTTATAATGACTGTAAAATTTTTTATCAGTATATAGTAGTTTATGTCGGCTTTTTGGTGGTATCTTTGGCGTGGGGACTTATTGATTATCCTTATTGTGATTTAATTCTTAATAGCTCGATTTCTCAATCTAAGTGGTTATCTCAGGCTGATTTCCTGTTGGCAAATAATGGAATCTTTGTGGATAAAACAGTTTTGTTAAAAATATATATGCTGATTAAACCAATAAAAGTACTGTTTCTTGGTGTCTTTTACACATTTATATCCGCTACTGTGATTTTCTATTTATATCAAAGAGATAGTAAAAAAGTCTTTTCCATTTTGTTACAGGGAACTCTTTGTGCGGTATGCATTATCTTATTATATTCGGTGATAGAGTTATTTTATTTAGGACATGTCAGCGTTGCAGGGGATATATTGAGGACTGTTAACCCATGCATTCATTCCATAGAAAATGATGGAACATGGTGGCCGCCTCTGCTATGGGGAGGGCAATTACGTTCTGTATTTGCAGAGCCTTCCTATTTCGGAATTTATGCAGCATTTGCAATGCCGCTTCTTTGGTACAAGTTAATAGAAACGCAAATGAGTTTATGGAAATTTTTTTGGGGAGGGACTCTTATCGCATTTACTTTTTGCCTTTTTCTGACGAAGGCAAGAACGGCTGTTGCTTTGTTTGGTGGAGAAGTGTGCCTATTGTTTTTAGCGCTGGTTTATTTTAGGAATAAAGCGTTTTTGAAAAAGTTTATTATAATAATAGCTTGCTCGTTAATCGCATTTGTTTTTGCCAATTTGTTTATCATAAATATCATGGCATTGAAAACAGAATCTGTTGCAGAAGCTACTGTGGATAAAGGAGCTGAGATATATATTAGTGATAATTTAAAATCTATTAAAGGTAAAGACAATCGCAGTAATCGTTCGCGTTATTCGGTTATGGAGGCTGATTTACAGGTGGGATTGGAACATCCGTTATTGGGGGTCGGGACAGGACTTAGAGATGCTTATGTGGGAGAGAAGCTTGTTGCGATGGATAATAAAAGTGATGAAATGAAACGCTGGATACAAGCACAAAAGGAAAGGGGCGTGATGAGGGCCGGGATACCGGTATTGGGAGAGTATACTTCAAAATTTGCGGAAACCGGGGTGGTAGGATTACTCATCTATTTATTTCCTGCAGGGTATTTAATTTTCCTGATTTTAAAAAAGATAAGAAGGACAAGCGACATAAAAATCAAAGAGCAGGCAATGTTTCTTTTATTTTCCTTTTTAGGAACAATGGCTGCCGGTATTGGGGATAATATTAATATTACATATTGTTATTGGGTGTTATTAGGCGTGGGATATGCAATATATTGGCCCGCAAGAGTAGAAAATGAATGAGCGGAAAATTGGTATTGTTATCAGCTATGTAAATATTTTTTTACATGCACTGGTAGGGTTTCTTTATGTGCCTTTATTGCTTTTCTATATCGGAAGTAGCGGGTATGGCCTATATCAGCTGATAGGTTCCTTTATTGCTTATTTCAGCATTATGGATTTTGGCCTGACAGCAGCAGTTGTAAGATTTTATGCAAAGTATAAGGCGTTAAATGATATTGCCGGTATGGAAAATATCCTGGCTATTTCTCTTCGGGGATATGGCTTTATTGCTGTATTTGTTTTATGTATCGGAAGTGTATGTTATTTTTTCCTGAATCAGATATTTGCAGGAAGTATGACGGCAAAGGAAGTGGGAGAGGCGAAGAGTCTGTTTCTTTTACTTCTTTTTAATATTGCCCTTACACTTTCTACTATGGTTTTCCGTGCGGTAATTAATGCCCATGAAAAATTTTTATTTTTAAAGGGCGCAGAAACAGTTGAATTAGTATTACAGCCGCTTTTGGTTATATTGGTATTACGGCAATATCCAAGTGCGTTTTCTGTAGCAATGGTTCAGACACTAATGAATATAGCCCTGATTTTTGTGCGGGGATATTACTGTTTTGAAAAACTGGGTATTCGTATTCGGTTTCATTATTGGGACAGTAAATTGATTCATGAGTTTAAAAAGCTTGCGTTGAGTGTGTTTGCCATTTCATTAATTGATCAGGTGTTTTTTAAAACTAATCAGGTTATATTGGGGATTGTCAGCGGTACATTTGCGGTAGCTGTTTATTCCATTTCATCGCTTATTTATATGAATTATATGGCATTGTCGAATGCGATTTCCGGTGTATATCTTCCGCATATTACAAAAATGGTTGCTCGAAAGGAACCGGTACAGAAGCTGTCAGGGTTATTTATACAAATTGGGCGCTGGCAATATTTTTTATTGGGACTGGTAGCTACAGGTTTTATCATTTTCGGGAAACGGTTTATTCAAATCTGGGCAGGAGACGGGTTTGAAGATGCATATTGGATTACACTGCTTATTATTATTCCGTTCACGATTGACCTGATTCAGAATATAGGACTTTCTATTTTACAGGCACAGAATCATTATGATTTTCGTGCTAAGGTTTATTTTGGCATTGGCATCTTAAATCTGATTCTGGCGATACCTTTGGGAATGAAATATGGTGGTATAGGTTGTGCCTTTGCAACCGGATTTTCTATGTTTATCGGAAATGGGCTGGTTATGAACTGGTACTACTCTTCTGTTACCGGGTTACAAATTAAAGAGTTCTGGAAACAGATTATAAAAATTTCATTTGGGGTCATATCCTGCTGTATTATCGGATATTTTATAAATATAATGACGATGAGCGGCAGTAACATGGTTTTCGTGATTAAAATGATTGGTTATACTATACTGTACAGCGGAGTTATATATTTCACGAGTATGAATAGAGAAGAGAAAAATAAGATTTGTCAGCTGCTGAGAAGAGGGATGTGACGAAAATATCGTTTCCACTGCTATATGAAAAAGAATTTCTCCCAAGGAACTATTCAGAACGAATACGTTAATACAGAACAAAGCTCATTATATTATTTAAGGGATTATTTACAAATACTGGGTCATGCATGATTTATTGTATTTTGTTATGGAGGGAATAGATGGAAACCTATCAAAATGTAAATGGAAATTCCGGTATAGCAGGATATAAGATTGGCGATACCTGTATCGAGGTGGAATTTGCAGATACGGAGAGTGTGTATCGCTATTCTTACGAAAGTGCCGGGCGGGAAAATGTGGAGGAAATGAAGCGTCTGGCGGTGCAGGGGCATGGACTCAATTCGTTTATTAACCGGCGGGTAAAATATTTATATGAAAGTGAGAGAGTCTTGTTTTAAAGGGCTCTCTTTTTTGTATTGCAGTATAATGATTTTAAAAGATACGGACAGAAAGGAAGTGTGTATCGTGAAAACAGCGCGCAGGGAAATAGAAGGCAGGCCTGTGCTGGCGGTCTGCTATGATTTCGACCGGACGCTTTCCCCTGAAAATATGCAGGACGGATATATCCGTGCGGTGGATTATGACGTGGACAGTTTTTGGGAGGAATCGAACCGGCTGGCGGAAGACCACTGCATGGATCAGAACTTGGCGTACATGTATAAGATGCTTCAAAGCGCCAGAGGGAAGGAAATACTGAACAAGGAAAGGCTGAAACAGTACGGCGGCAAGGTCAGGCTGTACGACGGTATCAGAGGATGGTTCCGCCGGATCAATGCCTACGGGGAAAGGCGGGGCATTCTCGTGGAGCATTACATCATTTCCTCCGGCCTGCGGGAGATCATAGAGGGAACGGCGATCGCGAAAGATTTCACCCATATTTACGCCAGTTCCTTTTATTACAATGAGCATGGAGAACCCTGCTGGCCGGCGCAGGTGATCAATTACACGAATAAGACGCAGTTCCTTTTCCGCATAGAGAAAGGAATACTGGATATCAATGACAATGCGGTGAATGACCACTTCGCGGAAGGCGAGCTGCGCGTCCCGTTCAGAAATATCGTATACATTGGCGACAGTGCCACGGATATCCCCTGTATGCGCCTTGTCAATTCACTGGGCGGCCATTCCGTCGGTGTCTATGATTCAGAAAATACGGCCAGCAAAGATACGGTACGCCGGATGATCCGGGATGAACGCATCCGCTACTATGTACCGGCAGATTACACAAAAGGAAGTGAAATGGACACGCTCATGCACCAAATTATAGACAAAACGGCGGCCTATGAGGTGCTGGAGGAAAAGCATCTGAGAGACAGGAAAGAAGCGGTAAGTTAAAAATTATACTCCATACCATCTTTTTTGTTGATAAAATTGTAACGAATGGAAATACAATATATTGATGCAGACATTATTTATTAGTAAAGTAATAATTAGGAGTGGAAAGATTATAATATGGGACAGTATGAGAAGTTTTTATCATTTGAAAACTTTAAATTGGCTTTTGCGCGGATTGTTCGATCTCCCAGAAATGAATATAAAGAGTTTTATGATAAAGATATAAAAGCGTTTGAATATAGATTTGAAGATAATATTAAACAATTGATGAATGAAATCGAGGAAGAACTGTATGAACCACAAATGGCGGAGCGGTATTATATTCCTAAATCAAGTGGATTTGTTAGACCGATTACTCTACTTAATTTTTTAGATTGTTTAGTATATCAATCTTTAGCAAATATAGTGGCAGATGTTGTACATGAAAAAGTTCACGATTATTTTAATGTAAATACTTTTGGTAATATATTCAAAAAAACAAATGATAGTTCACCTGAATTTTTCTTTGAATCTTGGAAAAAGCAGTGGAAATGTTTTAATGATACATTTAAGAAAACATATAGTAATGGATATACATATTGTGTCAAGTTTGATATGGCGTCCTTTTTTGATTTGATTGATCATGAGACACTTTCCCAAATAATGTTAAATAATGGAATAGACAAACATATAGTTACGATTCTAAAGAAATGTCTTGGTAAGTGGGCCAAAACGACAATAATGTTTAATGAAAACTATAATAAAACTCATGGACTTCCTCAAGGGCCACTATGTTCATCATTTTTTGCTGAATTATACTTGCTTCCGCTTGATGTATTGATGAGGCGCCAAAAAGATGTTAAATATTTTAGGTATGTTGATGATATAAATTTGATGGTTCAATCTGTAGAGAGAGGTAATAAGCTTAAGTTATTTTTAGAGCTAGCGATAAGAGATTTAGGATTGATACCACAAAATACAAAAGTCAATGTGCAAAAAATAGAGAATATAGATAAATATATGCGACAAAAGTTTAATAATTTCTCTGTTATCACAAGACATTTTAAATCAAATGGTCGCTTAAACGAGGGAGAGCATAATAGACTAAAAAATAAAATAAAAAGATGTATAAAAGCTAAGGAAATCGATAAAACTCTAATTAATTTTTCTTTGTATAAACTGAATAAAGATGATGAAATCAAAAAGATGCTATTGGATAATAAAGAGTTGTTCACATCCTATTTTCAGCCAGTAATATCTTATTTAAACAGATGCTTTCCATCCGATGATAAAGTGATTGATTTTATTATAAAGTATATATCTTCTGAAGAAGAGTTGTTTCAGTATAATAAAGCGGTTTTAGTGGGGAAATATGAAACATTACCTTTCGATGAAAATATATTAAAACAGTGTGATCACGACAGATCATGGATACTTAGATATAGAATGTTTCAATGGCTTTATAGAAATGAAAAAAAGGAAATTCTTAATGGATATCACGTAAATGACAAGGATAATTATTTTATACAGCAAATATTATTGTGGGTTAAGATAAAAAGTATGCAAGATTCGGTAGCTAAGAAGCAATTGTTAAGGAAATACATTTTTAATTGTAAAAATAATAATGATGCACATATGTTATTTATACAAGGGTATTCTTTATGGAATGAAGAGTTTCCGTATGAACCTTTTAATTTACATTTGTGTAATGGAGGCAACAGGTATATTCGGCGATATGTAACGAGAGAGGATACGGATTATTTTAGGACAAAGATGAAAGAACTTTATGATATAGATATTCCGGAAGATTTTATTGAAAAAGTAAAAGAAAGGACCGGATATTATGAAGAGTTAAAGAGAGCTTTTAAAGATTTTATAATGCTAAAAAAAATTGACACAAGTAGTTCTGTTCAAAATTTAGATATTGTAAATCACATATTATTAAGTGTTTTGGGAAAAGACTTTTCAAGTATGGATTCCTTAAAGACATTAATGCCGGTAGCAATTAATGTCTTTAAGGAGGTGCATGATATTAGGTCAGGGGCGACATTAGCTCATCCATATAGAAATAGATCAACTGAAATTCGCAATATTATTACATATGAAAAATTATCATCAGTATTAAATGATGATAAACTTAGAAATGCATATACAAATTTTATTGAAAACTATAGACAAACTGAAACTAGTTAAATTAAGGAGAATCCATTATGAAAAAGAATTTTAAACCGAATACATGGCTGTATCCGCAGCCGGTACTTGTGATTGCTTCTTATGGCGCGGACGGCACGGCGGACGGTATGGTGGCTGCCTGGGGCGGGATTTATGATACGAACCGGGTGGGATTCATGCTGGACCATACCCATAAGACTGTGGCGAATCTATTGGAAAAGAAAGCTTTTACCGTAAGCATGGCGACCGTTTCTACGATGGCGGAAGCGGATTATCTGGGGATTGTGTCGGGAAATCGTGTACCCGATAAGGTGGCGCGCGCCGGACTTCATGCGGTGAAGAGCGAGTTTGTGGACGCGCCGGTGCTTTCGGAATTTCCTTTGACCCTGGAGTGTAAAGTGTCCAAGGTGACGAAGGTGGGCGAGGATTACCATTTCGTCGGGGATATCGTGAATATCCTGGCCGATGAGGACATTCTGACCGATGGAAAGATTGATGTGAAGAAATTACAGGCGATTACCTTTGATCCGGCCGGCGGGAAATATATTGCTCTCGGTGACGCGGTAGGAAACGCATACCGGGAAGGCAGAAAGTATATGGAGTGACAGAAATTATCTATCGTGGCAAGGAAGACGGTAAGATGTCGTCAGAGTAATAGATTCTTCGCTTTGTGTCACATTGCTGTTTCCCGTCTTTCTCACAAGGCATTCTTGACCCCCGCTCTGAATGACGAGGGATGGTAAGGCGCCATCAGAGTCATAGATTCTTCACTCCGTGTCATGTTGCTGTTTCCCGTTTTTCCCACAAAGCATTCTTACCCCCGTTTAGAATGACTGCGGATAGTATAAGGCGTCATAGTGAGGGAAACGTTAAACGTCATCCTGAACGAACGTGAAGGATCTGTACCCGTGGTGAGGGAATCGGTAAGAAGATAAAAGCTATCAGCTGGCAGCTAAAAGTGCTGAATGACACCGGACGGCAAGACGTTATAATGGGGGAAACGTTAAACGTCATCCGAAGCGAATGCGAAGGATCTGCTGCCGTGGTGGGGAAAACGTTGAGATGTCATGAGGGTAATAGATTCTTCACTCCGTGTCATATTTCTGCTTTCCGTCTTTCCCACAAAGCATTCTTACCCCCGTTCAGAATGACTGCGGATGGTATAAGGCGTCATAGTGAGGGAAACGTTAAACGTCATCCTGAACGAACGTGAAGGATCTGTACCCGTGGTGAGGGAATCGGTAAGAAGATAAAAGCTATCAGCTGTGAGCTGTCAGCTGTCAGCTAAAAGTGCTGAATGACGGCAGACGGCAAGGAGTCATAATGAGGGAAACGTTAATCGTCATCCGAAGCGAATGTGAAGGATCGGCTGCCGTGGTAAGAAGCCGGAAGGTGAAAAAGAAGTCAGGAAGGAGGCGGGTTATGACAAAAGAAGTAAAAACCGGCATGATGGCGTTTATTATTTTGGTTGTCGCCATGGCGGTGTTTCTTTTTGTCCGTCCGAAAGATTGGTTTGACGGGAATTATTTCCGCATGACAGCATCCTTTTCCAGTGTACAGGGGATTAAAAAAGGAAATGAAGTGCGTTATGCCGGTGTCCGTGTGGGGGAAGTGTCCAAAATTTCCACGGAAGGAAATGAAGGGATTCTTGAAATGCGTATAAAGAAAGATGCGCAGATTCCTCTGGACGCGGAGTTTACCGTTTCGCAGAGCGGAGTGATCGGTGATTATTACGTGGATATCCGCGGCGGTCATTTTGACGGCAGTTATTTCGGGGAGGGGATGCGTGTCGAAGAAAAAAGATCAAATCGTTTGGATCAGATGATGGAAAGAGCGAAGAAGCTGATGGATTCCGCAGCGCAGATGAAAGAGAATATAGGGAAGATGGAGGGAAAGTAGGCAGCTGAAAAGCCGCTTGGCATGCTTGGGAAAGTATGGCCGGCGGCTTTTTCTTTACTTATGGGACTCCTGTTCCATTTCCCAGCTCCATGAGCGGGTGGGAGTCATCTTTCCGTCAGCACCGAAAGTGTACCTGGTGGTGCCGGGGAGTTTCGGCGTGAGGGGGCTGGTAAAGCCGCGGCCGATGACGTCGGTGGTGTTCATGATGAAAAGGAAGGCGTGGGGGTCTATGTCCTCGATGAAATGGCGCAGCTTGGTGACTTGCGTCAGATCCACGATAGCGAAGACGATTTTCTTGTCTTTTCCGCTGAACCCGCCCTGTCCGTAGAGAAGGGTGGCGCCGTGATGAATATTTCTCAGAATGGTGTCCGCCACTTCAAGCGGTTTGTCGGAAACGATGAAAGCCGCTTTCCTTTGGGCGAAACCGATGACGATACGGCTGGAAACGGTAGCATTGATGTACATGGCGATGAGGGTGCAGATGGCAGGTTCCAGTGTAAAGATCCACGCGCTGGACATGATGATGATGAAGTTCAGGCCGAAGACGACGTAGCCGATTTCCAGATTGTAAAATTTTTTGATAACCGCGCCAATGACGTCGAGGCCTCCGCTGTTTGAATTGTAGCGGTAGAGAAGTCCCAGGGCGGCGCCGAGGACAACGCCCCCCGATATGGCAGCGACAAGAGGATTGCTGATGACACACCAGTCTGCCATGAAAGCGGTGAGGTCGATAAAGAGTGACAGGCTCACTGTGCTTAAAATGGTAACGACCGTATAAAATTTTCCCATGAATTTCAGGGACAGGATGAGGACAGGTATATTCAGTACCAGATTGGACAGGCCGATGGGAATGTCCATGAGGTAGTAGAGGATCATGGCGATGCCTGTGACACCGCCTGCAAGAAAGTGATGGGGAACAAGGAATATATTGAGTCCGGCGGCATAGATGAAAGTGCCGATGAGGGTGATGACAAGTATGAAGAGAACGCGCTGTATGCAGACAGGATCGTTCCAATGCTTACGGATATTGGCGTCCACGATGATCTCCTTTGGGATGTGCCCATGGAATAAGGGAGTTCTCCCTGTTTAAATGTGAACACATTATATCACTATTTTCTCTTTAATGACACCAAAAGGAATTGTGGAAAATATATTTTTGATGGTATAGAATAAGAATAAAATTAATTTCTTATTATAATGCAGGGGCAGATGAATCATATTTATTTTGAAATGCCGGCAGGACGCACGGATTGAAAAATGATTTCCATATATTTTTCGATATGATATAATCTAATTGAATTACAACGTATACTATGTAATTTGTCGTGAAGGCAAAGAGCGGTTTCAAGGGGAGCAGACGAATGGACAGTTTTGAGGAAATACTTCAAAAGAAGCATTTAAAACGTACGAAAGCGCGTGTCATGATCTTGAAGGTGCTCCAGAAGAGCCTGCCGATGACCGCGGGGGATGTATATGAAGCGGTGCGGAAGAGAGATACTAAGCTCAGTCTTTCTACGGTGTACCGTAATTGTGAAGCGCTGGCAAAAAAGGGACTGCTTCTCCGTTCGACGATGCTTGCTGACGGATTGACGAGGTATGAATATACGCAGGGTGACCATGTGCACCACGCGGTGTGCCTGTCGTGCAATAAGATTTTCCCTGTCGAGGTTCGTCTGGAGCCGGAGTATAAAGACCGTCTGGCAGAAGAAAACGGATTTGAAGTGACGGAGCATCGTGTGGAAATTTACGGTTTTTGCAAAGAATGCAAGGCGCGGGGCATGGATAAGGAATTTAAAGAACGGATGATTTAAAGAAAGACAGGAAAGGCGGAGCGTATACGATGCGTTTTTTATTCCGTGCGTAACTGAAGGCGGGATTTAAAAAGTAAAAGGACATGAGGCGGCAGAGATGCCGTCTTTTTATGGTGCCCGCATTTCAAAAGAGGTGCCGGAAGGAAATCTTATGTGTATTTGTCATGCAATAATGATGAGTAAGATTTTTTCTATATCTGCAGTGCAGGGAATCTGTGGATAAATAAGGTGCTTACATGATAAAATATAAACAGATGTATATATAATTAATTATTTATGAAGAAGGAGGAGAGTGTATGGGTCTTATTAAAGCAGGAATGGGCGCGGTCGGAGGCGTACTGGCCGATCAGTGGAAGGAATTCTTCTATTGTGACAGCATGCCGCCTGATGTCCTCATGATGAAAGGACAGAAACGGACCGGCGGCCGCAGCTCGAACACAGGCGGAGAAGACAACATTATTTCCAACGGATCCGTCATTGCCGTCAATAACGGGCAGTGCATGATGATTGTGGAACAGGGCAAGGTCGTCGATCTCTGCGCCGAACCGGGAGAGTATACCTACGATCAGTCATCGGAACCGTCCCTCTTCACGGGTGGTCTGAATAAGGAAAGCGTCATCGCCGTATTCAAACAGATGGGGAGACGTTTTACCTTTGGCGGCGATACGGGGAAAGACCAGCGCGTTTATTTCTTCAACACAAAGGAAATTGTCGGGAACAAGTACGGTACGCCCAGCGAGATTCCGTTCAAGGTGGTTGATGCGGATACCGGGCTGAAATTGTCCGTCCGTATCCGCTGTTTTGGTGAATACAGTTACAAAATCGTAGATCCGATCCTCTTTTACACCAATGTGGCAGGCAACGCGTCGGATAGTTATGAGCGTTCCCAGATTGACGGCCAGCTGAAATCGGAACTGCTTACGGCTCTCCAGCCGGCATTTGCCAAGATTTCTGCCCAGCGCATCGACTACACCGATCTGGCGGGACACACGTTTGAAATTGCCGAGGCTCTGAATGAAGTGCTTTCCAAGAAATGGACGGAGCTCCGCGGCCTTGCTATCGTTTCTTTCGGTGTGAACAGTGTCAAGGCCAATGAGGAAGACGAAGCGAAGATCCAGAAGATCCAAATGGGCATGGCCATGTCAAATCCTGCTATGGGGGCGGGCGTTCTCGTAGACGCACAGTCTGACGCTATGCGTACGGCGGCGGGCAATGAAGGCGGCATGGGCGCAGCATTTGGATTTATGGGGATGAATATGGCAGGCGCGGCAGGCGGTATGAACGCGTCCAACCTGTACGGTATGGCAGGCCAGCAGCAACAGCAGGTGCCCCAGCAGGCACCCGCGCCGGCACCTGCTCCCGCTCCCCAGCCGGCAGGCTGGAAATGTGCGGAGTGCGGTACGGAAGGAAATACAGGCAAGTTCTGTGCCAACTGCGGAAAACCCGCTCCCGCTCCTGCGGCTGAATGGACCTGTGCGGAATGCGGTACAAAGAATACGGGCAAATTCTGTGCCAACTGCGGCAAGCCCGCTCCTGCGGCTGATTGGATCTGCAGCGAATGCGGTACGCAGAATACAGGCAAGTTCTGTGCCAACTGCGGACATCCCCGTCCGTAATGGAACAGTTGAGAAAAGGGCGGCGGGAATAGATTTACTGCTGCCCTGTCCCTATTTCACACTGCCGTTTTGTTTCTTTTATGGAAAAGGCGGCGATTATGGAAAAGGAGGTACTTATGGCTGATACTTCAGTAAGCTTTAAATGCCCCAATTGCGGCGCTCCTCTTGCATATGCTCCCGGCGCGGATCATGTGACCTGCGAATACTGCGGCACGGAACTGTCCATCGCTGATCTGGAAGCGTTCTACGCGGCGAAGGAAGAAAACGCGGCAAAAGCGGAAGAAGCGCGGCAGAAAAAGTGGGATACTGACGGTGCGGGAAAGGAATGGAGCGAAGACGAGGCGAAGATTCTCCGCGCCTTTACCTGTTCTTCCTGCGGAGCGGAAATCGTCTGCGATGAAAATACGATGGCCACGGAATGCTGCTACTGCGGAAACCCGACGATGATTGCCCAGCGTTATGACGGCGCTCTGCGTCCCGACTATGTGATTCCGTTCCAGAAGACGAAAAAGGATGCCCAGGAAGCCTTTAAAAATTTCTACAAGGGGAAATTGCTCCTGCCGTCCAATTTCGTCGGCCAGAACCGGGTGGATGCGATTCAGGGCATGTATGTTCCTTTCTGGCTCTTTGACTCCAAAGTCACCGCTACCGCCAGCTACAAAGCGAAAAACGTAAATACTTTCGTTGTCGGAAAGAATCAGATCACGGAAGAAAGGGTTTACCGGTGCGACCGTGAGGGAGAAATGAAATTTAACCGGGTACCTATGGACGGCAGTAAGAAAATGGACGATACATGGATGGAAAGTATCGGGCCTTTCGATTATTCCACCATGGTTCCTTTTACCACGGCATACCTGGCAGGGTACCTGGCCGATAAGTATGATGTGCCGGCGGAAGAAATGGCGCCCCGCGCCGATGAGCTGGTAACAAATACCGCGCTTGCGCAGATGGATGGCACTGTCACCGGTTATACAAGCTGTAATCGGGAAGACGGTTTCGTGTCCAAAGATGAAAACACCGTTTCCTATGCCCTTGCGCCGGTATGGATTCTTTCCACCACTTATAACGGCACGCCGTACACTTTCATTATGAACGCCCAGAGCGGCAAGTTCGTGGGAAGCCTGCCGGTGGATAAAAATAAAGCATCCATGTACACGGCGGCGGCATTTGTCGTCTTCGTTCCCATCCTTTACTTCCTCATTAAAATGATGTTCGGTTCTTTATAAGGAGGCGGGACTATGAAAAAAATATTTCAAATCTTAGCGATGTTCCTTGCCGTCCTCTTTATGCCCGTGATGTCTGATGCGGCGGAGATGCCGTCTTTCTATGACGGGGCGGATATCGTGAAAGGCGAGGCGGCTGCAGAGGTAAAGAACGCATTGGAAGCAGTAGAGAAGAAACATAATGTCCGTATCGCTGTTGTCACCCAGCCCTCCGTGGAGGGAATGAAAATAGGCGATTATGCCGATAAACTTCTCGGCACGGTGATCAAAGGCGGAGAAAAAGGAAATATGGTTCTCATTCTTGATATGCAGGAACGCGACTGGTACATTGCCACCGATCCCAAAATGAAGGCGATGATTACCAATGATATAGGCATCAAACTTATGAAAGACGCCTTTGTAAGCAAGCTTTCCGCAGGGAATTACGCGGAAGCGTTCAAAGCTTATGCGGAGAAGGCGGACTTCCTTATTTCCTACTATGAGAAAGAAGGGAAAGCGTATGATCCTGACGATCAATTCAGTTTTCTCGGATTGGGAATTGCCGCTGTCCTTTCCCTGCTCGGCGCCTTCGGCGTAAGGAACTACCTTATAGGAACGATGAGCAATGTGGCGCCCGGCGTGAACGCTTCCCACTATCTTGACAAAGACAGTTTCGCCGTGACCGGAGAGAATGACTACTACCTCTATACCAACCGTATCGTCACGCCCCTTCCTGAAAAGAAAGATGACGGTGTCGTCGGAGCAGGCGGCTCCATGGGCGGCGGAAGCGGAGGCAACGGCGGAGGAGGCGGAAAGTTCTGACGCTGCTTGAAAAGAAATAAATTTGTTATTCATGAAAAGTTACCTCACCTGCCGGCGGGGTAACTTTTTTATCCATGAAGAAGAAAATCGAATCGCAGGGAACCGTTTCCATGGACAGCCTTTGCTTTGACAATCGTTCGTTACAGAAACCACGTTTCATTCCTGTGTTATAATGGGGAAAATCAATCCGTTTATTGGATGATGGAGAAACATATGAATCTTCTTCTGCTTATTTTTACTTTTATAACCAACTGGATCGTGAGCGCTTCTTTTTGGGTGCTCTATTTTTTATTTACTGTCCCTTTTTTCCATGAAGAGCTGTCAGGAAATTATGAACTTCTGACGGAGCGCATCCTGCAGCTTTCTCTGGCGTGTGTTCTTGTGCCTGCCGTTTTATCGGGAACAGGCGTCATGCAGTATTTCTTTGTCCGTGAAAACGGCGGGCGGAGGGCTGTGGGAGAAACGAAAATGTATTTGGAACGTCTGATGCGCGATATCTGCCGTCGGGGCAGACTGGAATTATCCGATTTCCGTCTTTATACGGCGAAAGCAGATGATTACAATGCATGGGCAATCGGCGGAAACCATATCACCGTCACGGAACGTCTGCTGAACGAATTTTCCGAAGAAGAGGTAAAAGGGATCCTTGCCCATGAGGTGGGACATCTGCAGAATGGGCACAGCCGCTTCGGTCTTCTGCGCTATGGCATGGAATGGTTCAGCGGTATCATTGTCTATGTTTACAGTGTGGTGACACTGCTCCTGGCATTTTTACGCTGGATTCCGGTCTTGGGGATTTTTATAGGCATTGTCAATTTTTTTATCCTCATACAATATTATTTCCTGAAAATATTTCTGCAGATTCCTCTTTGGTTTTTCACACAGTTCGGCAGCAGGAGAAATGAATATGCCGCCGACGAATATGCCTGCGGTCTCGGACTGGGGATGGAACTTGCCGTCGGACTGGTCCACCTGGAACATATTTTCCGCAGCGGCAGGCGGGACTGGTTTTCCCGTCTTTTTGACGACCATCCCGACATTCCCAGCCGGCTGGAACGGATAAGGAAAATCCTGACGGAAAGAGAACGCGGCTCTTTGGCGGGATAAGGAAACGGGGGAGTAAAATACAAAGCGGGCAGGGAATTTCCTCTTTGCGCTTTTGGCAGGATCATCCTTGCATCGGATTGAAATATATGGTATACTATGTATAGCAGAGGTGACTGTTAGTCATGTTGCTTCTGCGCCTCTTTTCAGCAAATGTTCCCCGACATTTGCAAAAAAATATACAAGGAAGTCGTCCCGGATCCCCATAACCCCCGGGACGTTTTCCTTGCATGAGAAAACGGATATTTCCTGACAGACTTTGGTCTGGAGAAATATCCGTTTTATTTTACCATCCGTTTTTTCTCCAGAAAGAGGGGAGGAAAAGGATGAGAAGCGTAAAAGATTCAAGCCGGCCCATAAGCATGGACAGGGCGACGACCATTTTTGTCATGGCAGGCATGGCCGACCAGTTGCAGGTGGCGCCGAATTGTCCCAGTGCCGGCCCCGAGTTGCTCATGGTGGCAATGGAAAGGCCCAGGGCAGAAGGAATATCCGCACCGCTTGCGGCGATAAGGGCGGTCCATAAAAAAATGGACATCGTATAGATGAAGAAGAAACAGAAAACCTCGAGGAGCATGGATTCGGAGAAGTTTTCTCCTCCTGCACGGGTCTGTATGACGGCCCGGGGGTGGAGTTTCTGGCGGAGAACGGCGGTCATGGATTTGAAAAGCAATATGATGCGCGTTACTTTCAGGCCGCCCGAAGTCGATCCGCCGCAGCCGCCGATGAACATGAGTATGAGCAGTATGACCTGGGAAAAATGGGGCCACGCTTCAAAGTCGTAAGAAATAAATCCCGTGGTGGACGAAAGAGACGCCGAGGTAAAAAGCGCTTCCAGCAGTGCGGAAGGGGCGTACAGTCCGCTTTCCAGCATTAAATTTAAAGAGATAAGGATAGTGGCGGCGGCTACGATGGAAAGATAGACTTTAAATTCCGTATTTTCCCAAAGAACACGGATGCCCCGTTTCCAGGCAGCCACATAGACGCCGAAATTGGCGCTGGAAATAACCATAAAAAATATGACGGCCAGTTTCAGAGGCGTACTGTCGTAAAAAGCGATGCTTTCATTCTTTGTGGAGAAACCTCCGGTGGCGATGGTGGAAAAGGCGTGATTTACCGCGTCGAAAAAGTTCATGCCGAGGAGTGTGTAAATCAATGCGGCAGAAACGGTAAAAAGCAGGTACACCGCAAAAAGAGCTTTTGCCATTTCTTTGATCCGGGGAACGGCACGGGAGGAATAGGGCCCCGTGCTTTCCGCATCAATCATGCGGGCGCTTCCTTTTCCGGCCTGCGGGAAGAGAGCCACAAAGATGACGATGATTCCCAGGCCGCCGAGCCAGTGGGTCAGGGAGCGGAAGAAAAGAATGCTTTTCGGCAGAACGGTTAAATCGGAAAAAACGGTGGCGCCGGTGCCTGTCAGACCTGAAATGCTTTCTACCAGAGCGTCCAGCGGAGAAAGGAGACCGGACAGGAAATAAGGGAAAAGGTAAAGAATGGAAATACATATCCATGACAGCGCGGTCACCGCAAGACCGTCGCGGGGATTCAGATTAATGACTCTTTTCTTGCCCTTATACCGCAGGAATGCGGCCAGTAAAAAGCAAAGCGCCATGGAATAAATAAAAGGAAGAACCGGTTCTTCCCCAAACAGGGCGGTCATCAGGGGAAGCAGGAGGACGAGACCGCATCCCGCAGTCAGTTTGGCGATGAGTGCTGAAACGACGGTAGTATTCATAACGGCTTCCTGCCTTTAAAATAAGGAAGGACTTTTGCCGAGCAGGGGGTACGGATCAGGATGATGACCCGGTCTCCTGCGGCAAGGACAGAGCGGCCGTCAGGGATATGTGTCGTTTCATTCCGGACATAAGCGCCTACAAGACATTCCGCCGGCAGCCCCGCTTTCATGAGAGGAATGCCTTCGGCAGGAGCGCCGCTTTCCAGAATAACTTCTACCGCTTCCACCTGCGCCGATTCAAGAAGAGAGACGGAGACGACACTGCGGCTCCGCACATAACTCAAAACCTCGCCTGCCGCCAGAAGCCGGACCGACAAGGCGATATCCACGCCTACCTGTGTCATGAGATCCGCGTATTCCCCGCGGACGACGCGGACGATTGTCTTTTTCGCGCCCAGGTGCCTGGCAAGGAGGGCGACAAGGAGATTCAGCCGTTCATCTTTCGTCGTGCAGATCACCACATCCGCTTCAGAAACGCCTTCCTGCATGAGAAGATCTATATCCGCCCCGTCGCCGCAAAGGACGATGGACTTTTTTAATTTGGAAGAAATATGCCGGCACTGCTCCGGATCGAGATCAATGACTTTTACGGATATACCGTCGGCTTCCAGCATGGGGGCAAGCGCCGTTCCTGTCCGTCCTGCGCCGATGATGATGGCCTTTTTGATATGCCTGGTACTGCTTTCCGCCATACCCCGGCTGAATTTTTCTATATTTTCCGGCGCGCCGATGAAGTAAGCGTTGTCGTAAGGGAGCAGGCAGTCATTGCCGTGGGGGATAATCATCTGATGATCACGGAAAATCATGGCGGCAAGGATTTCATCAGGCAGTTCCAAATCTTTGAACGGTATATGGATATAAGGAGATTGGCGCTGTATCCGTGTCTCATACAAACGGACGCGGCCATTGGCGAAATCTCCCACGTTAAGGGCGGCGGGCGTCATGAGGATGCGCCGTATTTCTTTTGCCGTGACCAGCTCAGGACTCAGAACCAGGTCAATGTCAAAATTTTCCTGGAGATATTCGGTGGATTCCTGAAGGAATTTCGGGTCGCGGATGCGGGCAATCGTGTGGGGGATTCCGTTTTTCTTCGCCAGCATGGAAGCAAGAATATTCACCTCATCCATTTCGGTCACCGCCACGAAAACAGATGCATCCCGTATATCGGGATCCCGTGTGAAATCCGGACTTGTCCCGTTGGCGGTGATCGTGAGCACGTCCAGCGAGTCGCGGACTTTGGATAACTTTTCTTCATCAGAATCGGCGACAACCACATCATGCTGCTCATTGGAGAGAAGCTCGGCAATCGTATAGCCCAGATGCCCCGCGCCTAAAATTACGATACGCATGAAAACTCCTTAATCATAAAATGACAGGTAAAATATCTTCGGTAATTCATCTTTTCTTATTTTATCACAGAGAAAACCGCAATGAAAAAATCCCGCCATATGGGGGAGCGGGATTTTTTCGGATCGAGGAGATCCGTATGAATCTGCCGGGGATGGAGGGGGTCCTGTATACCGTTACCGATTCATCAGACTTTCATTAAATCAGAACAGTGGGTTTACAGTATATTAAAAAATATCTATTGAAAGGCACACAGGAGAAAATCCCCGACACGATGGTGGAAACAGTACTCTGCTTCCACCCCCATTGTACCACAAAAAGAAGAGGAGTCAAACCGGAAGAAGAACCATGCAGCAAGCCGGTTTCCCCTGCTGAAATCGGTACGTATGGTAAGAAGATAAAAGCTATCAGCTGTGAGCTGTTAGCCATTAGCTGTGAGTTAAAAGCCGAAGCATATGATTTCCATTAGGTGTCATACAAAATATCAGCAAAGGATCTGCTGCCGTGATGAGGAAAGCCGAAAGGCGTCATCCTGAACGAATGTGAAGGATCTATTACCGTAATGAGGAAAAGCGGTAAGACGTCATCAGAGACATAGATTCTTCACTCTGTGTCACCATCCCGTTCCCTGTTTTTCTCATACGGCATGTTTGCCTCTGTTTAGAATGACGATTGGAGGAAAGGACGTCACTAGTAATGGGGAACGGGAAGCGTCATAATGATGGAGAACGAAAGGCGTCATCCTGAACGAATGTGAAGGATCTATTACCGTAATGAGGAAAAGCGGTAAGACGTCATCAGAGACATAGATTCTTCACTCTGTGTCACCATCCCGTTCCCTGTTTTTCTCATACGGCATGTTTGCCTCTGTTTAGAATGACGATTGGAGGAAAGGACGTCACTAGTAATGGGGAACGGGAAGCGTCATAATGATGGAAAACGAAAGGCGTCATCCTGAATGAATGTGAAGGATCTATACCCGTGGTGAGGCAATCGGTAAGAAGATAAAAGCTATCAGCTGTGAGCTGTCAGCTAAAAGTGCTGAATGACAGCGGGAGGCAGAGGCCGTAGAGGAGAAAGCGGTGTGGATAGAGGTATTCGTAAAACAGTACATATTATATAGAAATAAGATAAATCTTTTGTTATAATGAGAACAGAGGTTGTTTAATAAAATAAGTATTGAAAGAAGAGCGGGAGAAACCGGCAGGAATTTTCCTGTTTACGGATTCTGTACCCGGCTTTTCAGGCAAATGAAGTGTCACGGGGAAAGGTGGTGTGAAGGCAGTATCGGCAGCATTGGGGATGGTGCTTCTTTTTATTGCGCTTTTAATTATATTGTTTTTTATGGGAGGAAAACATGAATCACATTTACAAAGTCATTTGGAGTCGAGTGAAGAACAGTTATGTCGTCGTTTCAGAAATTGCGGGGACAGCGAGAAAAAGTGGGGGGGGTAAGAGTCTCTAAAAACGCGCTGGCAGCGGCATTGACAGCTTTTCTGCTGACCTCTTCCGTCGCGGGGGCTGTTGATAATGTAATAGTAGAAAATACGGAAGCGCCCAATGCGGTAACCGATACAACTGACTCTACAGTTGTCGGAATAGACAATGAAGTCAGCAAGGAAAAGGATGACGTGATTGTCGGCAAGAAAAACACCATTAAAGACAGCGAAGACGTTCGGGTTGTCGGCAAAGGAAACACGGTGACAAACAGTGACCGGCAAAATGTATTTGGTGACAATAACAGTATCACGAATCGGGATGCCGGTACTGTTTCCGGATACCATGGCATAACACGTAACGGTACTTCGGACTTGGTCATCGGCATGGGGAATAAAATTAAAGGCAACGATACCTACATGACAGGGCATGAGAGCCTGACTGTTATCGGGAATAATAACGAAACGGTCAATCCCACCTCGGGTATTGTGATCGGGGATAACCAAACCTTTGGAACGATTAAGGAATCTGTTATTATCGGTTCCATGACACCGGAAGAAAAGGCTTCCGGCAAAAGAGAGCAGGGCGGCGGAAGTGTCGTCGTAGGGTATAATGCGCAAAGCGGCCGCGGATTGAATGTGGCAGTAGGGCACAGCGCGCTGGCTCTGGGCCATGAAGGAACTGTGACAGGGCACAATTCTGTCATTGAAGCCAATCAAGGCTCTTTCCCGAATATCTGGTCTTCTATTTATGGGGTGAATAACAAGATTACCTCGAATGGTAACACCTCAAATGGCATAGCGGGCAGCATCATCGGTGCATGGAACAAGCTGGATAATGCGGACAATTCGATGATATTCGGTTCAGGGAATATCCTTTCCCATGCTACAGTAGATATGTCAAGCGGACTGGAGGGAACGTTCGGGCAAGGAGCTATGACAGAATTGCTTTTCCGCAGCGGTTATCAGGAAGGGTATTCGGATCAGGCGGCAAAAGCAATGGGGGATTTTGCAAATACCAGCGGATCTGTTCTTATCGCAGGGAATGGAAACCGTTCTGATTATACCCGGCGTTCCCAGATCATCGGAACGGGGAATGTTCTGAACGGCACGGCAAACGGTACCAGCGCCAACAATACGATGGCGGGATTCCAAAATACAGGAACCAACGTGAACCGTGTGGCTGTAGTGGGAACCGGAAATAAGATATCCGATGGAACGTCAGATGTTGTGATTGGCGATTATCATGAAATGTCCGGCGGAACAAATAATGTCATTCTTGGTGCCATGGCAACAAAGGAAGATGTCGTAAGCAAGACTTATACGCCCAGTTTGGGGAGCTCTTCCGGTGCGCCGGGAGGATATACGGGGATACCGATTCCATACAATGTGAGAGCCACCGTTCCGACTAAAACGCATACTGCCAATGTCAGCAATGCCGTTATGCTGGGCTACAATACGGACGTGCAGAAAAGCGGCGGCGTGGCTCTCGGCAGCGAATCTGTTTCTTCTGTGGATGCCGGTGTATACGGTTATAGTCCTGACACAAATCAAAATATCCAAAACGATACGGAAATAGCAAAATTAACCGGAAAAACGGCAAGACTGGCACAGTTGAATGGAGATTTGCCTGGCCTCTCCTCTGCTTACACGGCGAAAAAAGCGGACTATGAAGGAAAAGTCAATGATTTCCTGGCGAAGAGCGCTGAATATACACAAGCCTACCAGACCTATCACAGCTATGAGCATTCCGGTGATCAATACGATTTGGCGCGCAAAAAGAAAATGGACGATGCCAAAATAGTTATGGATACGGCGCAGACGGCTATGAATGCTGCAAAGACCGATTATACGGATGCGGAAACGAAGTATAATTCTGCTCTTGGCGAGAGAAATCTGATTATAGGGACTTGGAAAGCGACGGCCGCCGCTGTTTCCGTAGGCGATGTTTCAAGAGGAATTACCCGCCAGATCACAGGTGTAGCAGCCGGTACGCAGGACACTGATGCCGTCAACGTGGCGCAGCTGAAAACGGTGAATACGAAGTATGATACTAAGCTTAGCCGGGGATTTATCATCAAGAAGGGCGGAGAAGCAGTTGGTGAAACGATTTCTCTTAATGGAGATACGGCGCCGGAAATTACCTTTGACGTAGCGGAAGCCAATAAAGGCCTGACTGTAGACCGTGATGGGAAAACCATTAAATATGGCATTGACGGTTCGAAAATTGATCTCAACGGGAATGATACGATTCCCGGTTGGACACTGGAGGTCGGAGTTAAACCCGGTATTCCGACGAATACAGGCAGTGCGGAGGGTAATAAGAAAGTTATAAAGCCGAATGATACGGTAACGCTTCGTGCTGATAATGGAATCAGATTGAAGCAGGAAAACGGTGTTGTGGATATCGGCTTAAAATACATGGCTGTGGATACTAAGTGGACAAATATCAATGATGCTGCAGCAACCAATGGCGGTATGGCGATCGGCGCGAACAGTAATGCGGATGGTGAAACATCAGTAGCTTTGGGATGGGGTTCAAATATATCGGCATCAAATTATGCTGCCGCGTTGTCTCCTTTTTCTTCTGCTGTGAATTCGGAGTATGGCTTGGCCATGGGCACAAAGGCAGCAGTTAAAACATCACCATACGGGATGGCGATGGGCGCTCTTTCCTCTGTGGATGATTCAGAATACGGTGCGGCCATAGGTGCTAATTCCGCCATAGCCAAGTCAAACTATGGTGTGGCTATAGGAACCTCGGCAACTGTAAAAGATGCTGATAATGCCGTGGCGATAGGCGTATCAAGCAGTGCGGCGGTAAAAGATGGTGTGGCCATTGGAGCCTTTTCCAAGGCGGATACGGCAGCGGGGGTGAGCGGATATGACCCCTCTACCAAGGCGGCTTCTACCGATACGTCTGCCGCCTGGAGATCGACTGTCAGTGCTGCTTCTGTGGGGGACAAGACGAAAGGCTATACCCGACAGATTACAGGTGTGGCAGCCGGCAGTGAAGATACCGATGCGGTCAATGTGGCACAGCTCAAAGCGGTACAGACCGCCAGCGTGGAAGCAGCTAAGACGCATTATTACAGCGTGAACGATGCAGGATATCACAGTGCAGGCAACTATAAAAACGACGGCGCGAAAGGCGGCATGGCGCTGGCAGCCGGCGCGGGCGCGGCGGCAAACGGTACGGCTTCTGCTGTGACAGGCGCTTTCTCCCGTGTGGACGGAAATGGAATTAACGGCTTTACGAGCGGCTTCCAGGGAGCAACCTCTTCCGTTTACGGCACATTCAATGTTGTCGGGGCAAAGAGCGGTGTGGACTTTGACGGTGTGGCGAACAGCATTATTGGTGTAGCGAATAAGACGGAAAATGCCAATGCATCCCTGATCTTTGGCGCAGGAAACAAAGTCACCAATTCCTACCGTCCGGTGAACGGGTTTAATGCCGGACCGCTGTCTAATGCGCTGCAGAAAGCAATAAATACAGGCGATACGGATGATATGATTAATGCCCTGGGTGATCTGGTGAAAGACAGCGGCGGCTCTGTTCTTGCCATCGGCGGGGCAAATATTGCCGATTATGCCCAACTTTCCAAATTGGTGGGTGTGGGAAATAAGCTCATCGGTACGGACGGGCATGAAAGTAAGTACAATATGATTGACGGGTATCTGAATATCGGCAAAAATATTAATCATGTATCCGTTATCGGTTCTGAAAATACGGTGGAAGATACGGATGATGCCCTTGTGCTGGGCAATAAGCGCAAACTTTCCGGTGCAGGCGGCAGTATCATTCTCGGTTCCGGAGATGACCCAATCACGACAAACGTGTCGGATGTTGTTTCCCTCGGACACAATGCCAACGTGACTGCAGCAGGCGGTGTGGCGCTCGGAAGCAGTTCCGTGGCTTCTGTGGACAAAGGAGTTATAGGGTATGACGCTTCCGGTACCGATCATTCCAACGATACAACAGGCGTATGGAAATCGACGGCTGCCGCTGTTTCCGTAGGTAAAGAGGCGACTCCGACCAGTACGGCAGTCACCCGCCAGATTACAAACGTAGCGGCCGGCGCGGCAGATACTGATGCCGTCAATGTAGCGCAGCTGAAGAAAGCGGTAGCCGGAGCGGCGGATGGCAATGATACACTGGTAAGTGGCAGCAATGGGCTGTCCCTTAGCGGTAAAACCCTGTCCATGAGTGTAAAGGATACGGCCGGAAATGAAGTGAAGGGCAGCGTGGATCTCTCATCCGTTGCAGACGGCAATGATAAATTGGTAAATGACAACAATGCGCTGTCCCTTAACGGCAATAAATTATCCATGAGCGTAAAAGATACGGCCGGAAATGAAGTAAAAGGCAGCGTAGACCTGTCAGCCATCGCAGGACAGATTGATACCAATACCACCTATACCATGAGCGGCACACAAAACGCGGATAATACCACCACCATTACGTTAAAGGGCAGTGACGGAAAAGAAAACAAAGTCACCGTGGCCACGAAAGACACAAGAAACACCGTGAAAGCCGGTGAAAATGTGACACTTGACACAGCACCCAATACGTTTGGCGGAACGGAATACACGGTCAACGTGAAAGCCGACGGAAAAGTGGAAAACGGAAACACAAAGATTGTCAGCGGAAATACGGTGTACCACGAAACACATGTGAAGAATGACGGCAACTATGTGAAGAAAGAGAACAGTGCCGGAGACAACCTGACCATACTGGACAAACAGGTCGGCAAGAATACAACCAACATTACCAACCTGGGAAATACTATCAACAATCTGAACGGAAAGCTGGGCACCCTGGACAACCGGATCAGTAAAGTGGGAGCAGGGGCGGCAGCACTGGCAGCCCTCCATCCGCTGGACTTCGACCCCCATGACAAGTGGGACATCGCGGCAGGTTTCGGCAATTACCGCAACGCCAGCGCTGCGGCGGTAGGCCTCTTCTATCGGCCGAACGAAAGAACGATGATGAGTCTCGGCTGGACCATGGGTGATGACAGGAACATGATTAATGCAGGAATTTCTGTGAAGCTGGGACGCGGCGACGTTTATACCCGTTACTCCAAAGTGGAAATGGCGAATCGTATTGAAGCGCAGAATAAGAGGATCAACGATATGGAATCCGAATTGGAAGAATTAAAGGCACAGATAGCAGCTCTCGCTGCCAAGAAATAAGCAACTTTTAGTAAAAAAGGAGCAGGCACTGCTGATGGTGCCTGCTCCTTTTTCGTTGTCCGCCGAAAAGGCATGAGTAAACCCCCAGTTAAACTGGGGGTAGATAAAAG